>Ga0209264_1000441_pt1 | contig 32513 bp, 29 predicted proteins | sample SaaInlV_DNA_150m_FD_184687 | JGI IMG/M metagenome (GOLD analysis project Ga0209264, IMG submission 184687) | Marine microbial communities from expanding oxygen minimum zones in the Saanich Inlet - SI075_LV_DNA_150m (SPAdes) (version 2) | ecosystem: Environmental > Aquatic > Marine > Unclassified... | reverse complement strand
TGTACCGCAAAGGAATTATATCATTACCGTTGTATAAATACCTTGGGGGTTTGGGGGCAAAGCCCCCATAAACGTGCATAGCAAGTTTGGTATCACAAGAATACGACAGGTTGGTTGACATTTAGCGACACTTAGAGTAAAAATACATCCGACCTAATGCGTGAATAAAGGAGGTGTTCACGATCATAAGAATGGGTGTTCATGATCATAATAATACGCATTGCTCACTAAACGCTCATAATGAGCCGTAAGTGTTGGGTTATATCTTATGGCTACGAGTGCTGGCATATACAACGATTTACGTAATCGTTTATGCCCAAGTTTCGACAGCGATGATTTATTGATGCTCGTGCCAGACTGGGTTATTTTAGGCGTTAAGCCAGCATAACTCGCTATTTGTTTTGAATTTGAAAAGAAATTAATATCACCAATATACGCTAAAATACTCCATGTGGTATGCTCACCAATACCATTAATGCTGGTTAATAAAGCGACTTGATGACGAAGAGATTGATTATTGTTAACAATACTAGTAATGTTTTTTTTGACTTTTCTAGCTGATCACATCGAGTGACTAGGCGTTGTATTGCCTCGTAGTCCTCACCTTTAGGCTGATATAATTTCTTTTCACAGTCGCCTGTTAAAACAGCGTGTTCACAATACCGAGCAATGAGCTGAGCATCTGCCTTATCTGTTTTATTACGGTTTAATTCCATCTTAAAAAAAGCATGTGTGATGATTGGATTAACCACCATGACCTTTATCTTTTGTTGAGACAAATGCTGCGCCAGATTAAAGCTATAAATACCGGTCGCTTCGAGACACGTGAAGGCTTCTTTTTTACTCTTGTTTATCCACAGGGGAAACTCACCAAACCCTTTGGTATTATTGGGAAATTGTTTATGAAAATAACGCGAATTATTAAAATAAACGGCATCAAAAGTGAGTTTAGAAATATCAATTCCAATAAAAATCATCGTACTATCTCCCGTTAAGCGTAGACTAAAGATTGGATGAAATAACGTCATGGCATTCTTGTAACTATTCGTGCTCTTGCGTGGTGGCAGGCACAAGATACTGTTCGCATTTAAAGTCGTTATTAAAGAGGGGTAGGCACTAATCTGACCCACGATTTTTATAATCAAGGCCTCCTTTACAATGTCTCTACCCCTCATCCAACCGTCATTGGATAGTGCCATTTATTTACATAAATTGACACTGGACTTAAGATACAAGCCTCAATTGGAGCCCTATTTACTCTTAAATATTTCAGACCGCCTATCCACCTCCGCGTGGTTTTTGCTGCACTTCTCTATTAAGCATTTTTCAACTGTAGCTTTAAACTTATCATTAGCTAGCCCTGCGCTTTGTTAGTTGCTGTTCAAATAGTCTCCCTATCAGCTTTCGGAATAGGATTGCTAAACAAGGCAAGATACTGGGTTCGACAAGTGACTTCATCTAGACCTAATTCTTTGTAAACTGAGTGAGGCTTTAAAAAGTGACTCTCTATTCCTAACGCATTAAAATGATAACTCAACCAAGGATATTCAGCAGGATCGTTGACCATCCCCGTCCGAACTGGATTCAACTCGATATATCGGCTACACGTTAACAGATAGTTCCCGCTATCAAGCGGTGTGGCTTTATAACGTCCTTCCCATAAAGTACCTATCCGTTGATATTGGTCATAGTAACGACCTATATACTACATGACTTTACTAATTCCATTATCTGAATACGGGGATCATATTCGCACCCATCATTATCGAATGTAAACACCTAACCGCATCGGACCGTGAACACTTTTCTGGTTCCAAGTGTATGGGTGATCACGATCAATCATTGTCTTATTGACGCATTCATTTTTTTGAATTCAGATACCCTACTTATTTCCAAAAAAAAACTTAGAGCATAATATGTTATTTCATTCGAGTCTGACCCTATTGGTTTTCTATTGGTTTTCACTCGCTGGAATAATCGACCTTGCTCGGCCGCACACCCTATTGATTTTCTTGGTTTCGGTTTTTAAGTAAGGCTTGCTTTCCCGCAAATGTACTTGTATTATTTCAAACTTAATGCAGAGTGGGACTTTTACCCGCTAGAATGATCGACCTTGCTCGGCTGCACTCCCCATTGATTTTGCATGTCTTAATATAGGTGGGCACATGACAACCTTGATATGTTAGGGCATTGCATTGCCTACATTTAAGGCTCGTTTAAAAATAACGATTTATTGGGAAAATATAAATGAAACAGATTAAATTATTTAGTTTATTAATGATTCCAGGCTTTTGGGGGGCGGGAGATATAGTGCTCGCAAAACACCAAACTGCAGCCTGTAGCACTGCAGATAGTGAGCTCAACTTAACAATTGGTTGTATTGACGTAGGCGGGGCAAAATACCAAGCGGCCTTAGAGTTTTTACCGAAACAACCGGAAGGTAGTTATATTTGGACTTATCCAGGTGGGGCAAAGAAAATTTCAGCCATTCTTAATCCGCTTTCAAATGAGCAATGCGGTACGATGGATAAGCAGTCTCTTATTCATTTACCTTGCGTTAATGTGGCCGGATCAGTAATGGATGCGAAGCTATTTCCACTTACCTCATCCTCCTGGAAATTATATAGCTCTAGTGTAATGACGACTGTAGATGCCACATCTATGTTGCAGGATCACGTGACGGCGAACGTCACAAAAATCCGCATTGTTGGTTGGGACACGCAAGGTAATGTCGTCTCCAGTAAGATTGTGCGGAGGGCCGCCGCCGCGAACTTCAGCGTGCCGATGAATTGGGCCAAAGTGGAACTCCTACTGCTCACGGAAGCCGACAAGCAGATTGGTAAGATTATTTTCGATCCCGATGGCACCGACATGACCCTGACACTTCCCGGCGCTGGACAGAGCGCTTACCAGGTCATGAAACAGGATATCGTCATCAACGCGGACTTGTGGGTTCAGGGGCCGATCATGATGGCCGCCGGACTCGGATTCACCAACATCATCGGCATTAACGGTATCGACACGACTGACGTACCCGCGAGCGAGCCCGCGGTCATCGACGCCGGAGGCACGTGGCAGACGCTCTCTGGCTGTGGAGACATCATACCCGCAGTAGGCAACTACACCACCGCCGTGAGTCCTCAAATGGTGGAGGGTTTGTGGGGGCCCCCGGCGGTTTCTTACACCGGAGGCATGCCCATCGAGTTTTCCTATCCGGTGCTGCTGAGTACGGCGCAGGGCACCGATATCTTGGTGACCCTCAACGATGGGTCCTCGGTCTTGGCGGACGTCGGGGCGTCTTCGCCTAACTCCGACTACAACGAGCGCGCGAGCTTCGTGGTGTTTGGGCAGTTTGGAAACCGCTTGGAGCTCGACGATCCCGAGGTTCTGTACCCGACGAAGATCGAGGTCGTGGAGGATGACACGCCCATGATGTTGGTTGGTCCCGGCGGCTCGTTAGTGTCGGCGGTGGGGATGTCCGTGGATGCTCCGGGATCGCCGTACAAGACCCTCGGAAACGGACCCAGACTCACGGGTGCCAAGCTGACCGTTATGTCGACGGTGGGCGATGGTGGACCTCCTGGCTTAACTGCCTCCACGCCCAACGATGGCATCGCGCTTTATGGAGCCGACGCTCAGTACCGACTCCGCGTGTTCACCACCGGTGGCTACACCCCCGATGGCGTCACCGGCCTTAAGCCCATGGATTATGATACGTACTTCCGAGTGCAGGTCAAGAACGATGCAGGTGATCTAGTAGCGCTCCTCGAGTCCGGCAAAGAATACATCATCGACGGCAAGCCGATTGAAGTCGTTGGCCTCGCGGAGCTCGGGGCGCCTGGCCAAGTGGTCGAGGGCAACGATTGCTACCTTGAAGACAAGGATAATCAAATCGACATCGTCCTCAAGGGCGACGTCGAGGTGATGCGTAAGATAGTGGCCGTCGACGTCCCCTCCACGGAGGCCGGGTACAAGCCGTTCTACAACCCCGGCGGGCCGGGCAACACTCCTGCTGACGGCGTTACGTACACGCAGGGGAGCCCGAACCACACGGTGGAGGTATTGCAGGCTATCGACGATCCGATGGCGGTTACCTATATCGATCTGCGTCCACAGTAGAACTAGAACCCTGACACACGCCAGAACGCACTCCCTCTCGAGCAGAGGGAATGCGACAGGTTGGTTGGCATTTAGCGACACTTAGAGTAAAAATAGACTTCACCCAATACGTGAATAAGGCTAGTGTTCACGATGATGCGTTTGGGTGTTCATGATCGTAAGAATACGCACTTGCCAGAGCGCGACTTTCACCCGCTGGAATTATCGACCTTGCTCGGCCGCACACCCCATTGGTTTTTTATTGGGGATTTTTCAATACTTAACGTTAATATAAGCCGCGAGCTAAAAAGCTTGGACAAATTCATGACAAAAAACTTTATTTTAAGTATTGTGTTAATAACCAGCATTCCTTTTGCTGTTTCAGCCGAGCATTATTTAGACGATCAATTTCCAGAAAGAAATGTTAAAAAAGAAGAGCTCGGTAAATTTTTAATGTTTGATAAGATATTATCTGGTAATCAAAATATTTCATGCGCTAGTTGCCACCATCCCCTTGCTGGATTAGGTGATGGATTAGCATTATCAATTGGTGAAGGTGGAGAAGGCCTAGGAATTGGCAGAAACACAGGTACTGGAAATGATGCAGTGGTAGAGCGAATTCCTCGTAATGCACCCCATGTATTTAACCTGGGCGCAAAGGAATTTTCCGCCCTCTTTCACGATGGTCGAGTTGCTGTCGACCCTGATCAGCCAAGTGGTTTTATATCACCTGCTGGAGACAATTTACCTCAAGGACTGGACAATGTTTTGGCTGCTCAAGCCATGTTTCCAGTTACCTCGAATGCAGAAATGGCGGGTCAAAAAGGTGAAAATTCGATTGCAAATGCCGCAGTCATTGATAATTTAGCTGGTAAAGGTGGTGTCTGGAAACAAATAGCGACCAGGTTGCAAGCTAATCCTGAATATGTGCAATTATTTATAGAAGCTTTTAATGATATTAATACAGCCAGTGACATTAGCTATGTTCATGCAGCAAATGCAATCGCTGCATTTGAGGCCGCTGCCTGGCGCTGTACTGATTCACAATATGACCGTTTTTTCAATAAATTGGCTGATGGTGAAGACCCAATGAATGTTGCATCACAAGATGTTTTTAATGGAGCAGCTTTATTTTATGGTAAAGCTGCATGTTCTTCCTGTCATAGTGGACATTACCTGACTGATCAGAAATATCATGCTATTGGTGTTCCTCAAATTGGCCCTGGTAAAGGTGATAATGCAGAGGGTTACAGTGATGGTAAAGATGACTTTGGCCGTGAACGTGTCACCGGAAATATTGAGGACCGTTATAAGTTCCGAACACCTTCTTTAAGGCAAGTTGCAGTAACTGGACCATGGGGGCACGATGGTGCTTTTAATAGACTGGAAGGAATGGTAATACATCATTTAGATGCTGTAAACTCACTTAATAATTATGATCAATCTCAAGCTGTTCTACCTTCACGAAGTGATTTAGATGCGGAAGACTTTATAGTACAAAACGACTCTGCTAGACGTGAGAACATTGCAAACGCAATTAGTAGAGATTTAAAAAATATAGCCTTAACTGACTCAGAAGTAGCACGGTTACTTGATTTTTTAAATGCATTGACTGATAACAGCTGTCTAGACTTGCGCTCAACAGCTCCTAGCCGTGTACCAAGTGGACTAACAGTATTTGATTAAATATATTATATTTAAGACCACCCACTTTTATAATGGCATGGCATGGCCAAGTGGGTGGTCATTAGATTAATTTGATCAGGAATCAATAGCAGAACCAATAGGGTGTGCGGCCGAGCAAGGTCGATAATTCCAGCGGGTGAAAGTCCCGCTCTGGCAAGGTAGGTCAACCACCAGATAGCAAGCATCGGGCAGGCGGAGGTAACTCCAAATGTTAAGCGCGATGGGCGCAAGCCAGCAGGCCGTAAGCGCAAGTTGAAGTGATTTAGCCTCGAAATTATTTTTCGTAAAGGACGACAGATTACCCTTTCTGGAAGTCCCTATTCTATGATGCGAATGACAAGTATCATAGAACTGCTTCGGGGTTGTAAAGCATGGCATGTTGGACATTGGGAATAATCGGCAACTCGGGAGATCCTGACTTGTCTTTCAAAGAAGAGAGTAGGTTGAACAAGTGATAATAAAACAAGAACAACCGAAGCGACTCAGGAAGTCGGATGGTGGCATAGTATCGATGAAAGTGCGTAATGTATCTGGAGAAAAGGCCATCACGACAACAACAGCGAAGCGAGGACACATGCATCATGCACAGTAATGTAGAAAGTGTGCCAACAAAATTGCAACGCATAGCTAAGAAAGCCAGCACAGACAAGGACTGTCAATTCACCAGTTTATACCGAGATTTTGGATGGAATTAAAATTCCGCCTAGCTTTGTTGTAGCAAAGAGCCATTACAATTATGCTGGAAGAAAAACGTGGCGGGTCTTTCATTGACTGACTCTTGTCAGCCATTATGCAGAACTCTACATAATGGCTGAAAGCACCTGTTCAAGTCGAGTAATAAATTGAGTTGTAATAATGCCTAAAGGTCAATACGATAAAGGAAAAAGTTAGTGACATTTAACAATAGCCAGCTCTTTCCAGTTGGTTGTATAGTGAGGAGATAGGTATTCAACAGGGACTTGCCAGCCAGTATTAATACCTGTTGCACTTAAGGTAATTCCATTAGGAAAACGACTGTTGATTTTATCAATAGTATTCATCAGTTCGGTGCTGTTGTTTTGTTCATTAATACCAAATAGATCAATCTGAGCAGGTATTGAGGTCGCTTGAATATGGCTGAGTTGCACACCACATTTCTGATAACGGTATCCGTGTTTAAAAATCTCAGTTAGTAGCCGTTTAGCAATGCTGACTATTTGTCTAGTATCACTGGTAGTTTGCTGCAACAAAATATTAATTGAACGCTGATACTGAGGTTCATTAGTATTGTAGCGATTGGTTTTAATAAACACTGTAATCGAACCTGCAATAGACCCTTGTTTTCTCAATTTCTCCGCCGCACGACTACAAAAACTAGCCAGGGCTTCAGCGAGCTCTTTATAAGTAGTGAGTCTGCGTTTAAAGCTACGTGAGCAAACAATTTGTTGTTTATCTGCAGGTATGTCATCTAAAGCTAAACAGCTGATGCCGTTTAATTCCATCACAGTTCTGGCAACAACGATATTAAACTGAGCTTGTATGGATTCTACAGGTTGCCTAGCTAGCTCATAAGCAGTGTTGATACCCATTAGCTGCAGCCTTTTAGTTGTCTGACGACCAATCCCCCAGACTTCATTAACAGGCACTAAACGTAATAGCTTGTCTCTACGCATAGGATCTGATAAATCTAACACGCCTCCTGTTTTCTTCCATTTCTTAGCCGCGTAGTTTGCGAGCTTTGCTAAGGTTTTAGTCGATGCCAACCCCACACAAACAGGAATGCCCGTTGTGCGAAAGACGGTTTGTTTAATCTGTTGCCCATAAGCGATAGCATTGTTATTACATACATCAGTTAAGTCTAAAAATGATTCATCAATGGAATACACTTCCAGTTGAGGTGCGTATGTTTCTAGGCATTGCATAACGCGATTAGACATATCCGCATACAGCGTATAGTTAGATGAGAACAGTTGAATCTTATGGCGGTTAATTAAATGTTGTACCTGATGCACGGGAGTTGCCATTTTAATACCCAAATCTTTAACCTCTTGGCTACGAGCTACGATACAGCCATCATTATTACTGAGTACAGCAACAGGTTTGTTGATTAGGTCAGGGCGGAAAACACGCTCACAACTCACATAAAAGTTATTACAGTCGACTAAGGCTATTAAGGGTTGTGCTGGTTGCTGCTGCATTAAAGTGAGTGGATAACATTAGTAACAACACCCCAAATAACAAGATCAATTTCTTCTTGTACAGTGATATCAGAGTAAGCAGGGTTTTCTGCACCGAGAACTATTTCACTGCCAATACTTTTCAAGCGTTTAACGGTTAGCTCTCCATTCAAAGCACAAATAACGACCTTACCAACCACTGCTTCAATTGAACGGTCTACAACTAAAATATCATTAGGGTGAATGCCAGCACCGAGCATTGATTCACCTTCAGCACGAACAAAGAAGGTCGCGGCTGGTTTCTGAATCAGTAAATCATTTAGGTCTAGCGTTTTCTCAATATAATCGTCAGCAGGTGAGGGGAAACCAGCGGCTACCTTGCCAGAGAATAATGGAATTTCAACATGACTTGGTGTTACCGAAGGAAAGTAAATATCAGAAGAATTTTCAAAGAACTGCTTACGAAAACTAAGCATCGATTTCACTTCAGGTACCATACTTTCTGGCACACGAATAGCCTTAGTAGTTTCTCCATAAACTGAAGAACCTTTCTTGCGACCAGCACCAGGGCGAGAGCCGCCGCGTTTGGATTGGATTGTTTCTGTCATTGAATGAATAAGGTAAGGAGGTAACAAAGAAAAGTGTACAGTATTTTTTGTGAATCAATCAAGGTGTTATTTTACAAACGCGTTAGATTAAAATTGATAGTGTTATGTTATTAAGATTGTAAGCGTGCAATGGAGCGCGTACTATCCCTATTCAGAAATATCAGATTTTCTAATATTCCAAGGCAACAAGGCTTTGACTTTATCAACGGTATCAGCATAAAGGTAAAGCAGTGAGCGCCTGCTGCTTCAGCACTGGAATACTCTTCTCCTGTCGTTGCTGATTTTTTTCATCCACTGACCGTTCTTTAGTTTCTGGTTCAATGACATATCGTTTGTTAATCAGGCTCAGCACTTTACCTGTTTTTGAGGTTTTGTTATTTTGTAATTACTGCTATTAAAGATTAAAGATTAAAAGTTATGTGTATATCGTGCCTTATGTTGAAGATGAGCACATTGTTTTTTTAAAGATGATTATTCTTTCTCGACAAATGAATAAGTTGTATAACAAGCGGGTGGATAATGGACATTAAATTAGATGATGAAGAACAAGCGATTCTTGATAGTGTTGAAGCAGGAGATTGGCAAAGTAAAGGTCAAATAAATGAATGAGTTGCTGAGTTATAGGCTTATTTAAAGCAGGAAAAGAAAAAAGCAGTGTCTGTACGTTTGTCTGAAAATGATTTTTATGAATTAAAACGCAAAAGCCTCGAAAATGGCATTCCTTATCAGAATGTGATTCAAATGCTGGTGCATCAATATACCAGTAATAAAATTCATTTAGATCTTTGAACCTGCTTTCTGGAGCCTCTACAGTCAACATCTATTGATAAGGAAACCGATTAACAAGGGAGGATAATAATGAAATTCATACATACATCAGATTGGCATATAGGCCGATTATTCCAGAATATTTCCTTATTAGAAGATCAGTTACATGTTCTGAAACAAATAAAAAACTACGCAAAAGTCCATCAGGTTGATGCGTTGATTATTGCAGGAGATATTTTTGACCGCTCAGTACCTCCAGCAGATGCCGTTGAGGCATTAGATCATTTTCTTGATGAAATTAGCTCTGAATTAAAGCTACCCATTATTATGATTTCCGGGAATCATGATAGTAGTAAACGCTTGGGGTTTGGTGCAAGTCATATGAGGCTATCGGGCTTGCATATTTTGAGCCAGCTATCTGATGTGATTAAGCCTGTGATAATCGAAACGGCAACGGGGACTGTGCATTTTTATGGTATTCCGTATCATGATCCCGTTGAGGTGAGGGAGGCGTTTGCTTGTGAGGTTTCCACTTATGATGAGGCGCATACCTTTCTGGTAGATCAAATCAAACAGGTGCGTGTGGCGGGTGTTCCTTCAGTTGTTATCAGTCATTGTTTTATAGATGGGGCTGAAGAATCTGAATCAGAGCGTCCATTATCTATAGGTGGTGCTGACAGGGTATCTTATCAACCTTTGGAAGATTTTGACTATGTGGCATTAGGTCATTTACATGGGCCGCAGTATAAAGGGGCTGAACATATTCGATATTCAGGTTCTTTATTAAAATATTCTTTTTCTGAGTACCTGCAAAATAAGGGCGTAACCTTAGTTGAATTAGATGAAAATGGATTGGTCGCTACTGAGCATTTGCCATTAAAAGCGCAAAAGAATTTAAGGATAATAGAAGGTTTATTAGACGATATTCTGGAGCAGGGTAAAGATGATCCTGATAATGAAGATTACTTGTTTATTCGGTTGTTAGATAAGCAGGATATTCTTGATCCTTTGGGGCAATTAAGAAAAGTTTATCCGAATACCTTACAGTTAGAGCGCACTCAATTTATCTTATCTAAGGGCAGTCAATTAAAGGCGGATGTGAGTCTTAAACGCACAGAAAATCAGGTATTTAACGATTTCTTTAAGCAAGTGATCGGTCATGATTTAACGGAAGAACAAAGCACCTTGTTGCTGGATATTATTGCTGAAGCCAAAGGCGTTATCGAGGGAAAAGAATGAAATTACATTCATTAGAGATACAAGCATTTGGCCCTTTTTCGGGAAAGGAAACGATTAATTTTTCAGCATTAGGTGAAAACCCTTTATTCTTGATTGATGGTCCTACAGGAGCAGGGAAGACCTCGATTCTGCATGCTGTGTGTTATGCGCTATATGGTGAAACAACCGATTCAGATCGTAAAGAATTAGGTTTACGTTGTGATCATGCAGATGTGGAACTGATGACTGAGTTATCTTTAGAATTTAGTATTCGTGGTGATACTTATCGGATTACCCGTGTGCCTACACAAATGCGTCCCGCTAAGCGAGGTGGTGGTGAAACGGAACAAAAAGCGACCGCTCATTTACGTCGTGTTGTGGATAATGGTGATGAAGAAACGTTAGTCGCTAAGAAAAAAACGGATGCTGATCCAAAGATAGTAGAAATTATTGGGCTGACACCACAGCAGTTTTTACAAGTGATGGTGTTGCCACAGGGAAAGTTCCGCGAATTATTACTAGCGAAATCTGATGATCGACAAGTGATTTTATCCACTTTGTTTCAAACGGAAATCTATAAACGCATCGAGCAGTTACTTAAAGATAAAGCGGGAGCGATTGAAAAGCAGAATCAAAGCTTTGAAGATAGGAAAGCTGAGGCTTATTCCGATGTGACTGTTGCTGATAGCGAAGGGCTTGAAACATCAATCGAAGCAGCAGTTGGTTTATTAGCGATTAAACTAAAAGAAAAAGAGGTGGCGGCTGAAAAAAAACAAAAAGCGGTTACTGCATTGGAAACGACTACTGAGCTGAATAAATCATTTAATAGGCAGAACACTAATAAAAAGGACTTAGATACTTATCTGCAAAAAATAGATGAAATCAATAGTAATAAAACCAGTATTAAGCGGGCTGACAAAGCAGCGGCTATAGCACCTAAATGGCAAATTCTTCAAGGTATTTTAAAAGATATTAAATATAAACAAGCCGCTATTGCTAACGCTGATACGGATAAAAAAAATGTAGTATTGAGTGTTGGCAAGGCGAGGGAAGCTGTCGCACAGACGGCTGAAGAATATAAGCAGCGAGATGACTTAAAAGCTGAAGAGACAACGGTTGAGGGGTATAAAGCTAAATTAGTCTCTTATCAAACATTAAATGATACTTTATTAGCGGCAGAAAATAGTTATAAGGAAGCAATAGATCAAAAAGTAGAATTAGAAAAACAATCACTCGATATTACCCAAGTGTTGGAAAGTTTAAATGCCGAGATTGAAAATTTAAACAAGGCGACTGAGAATAAATCAGAGATTGTTGAACAAAGGTCAACAGCAAAAGGGCTTTTAGACAAACGTAATGCACTGGAAGCTGCACGTTCTGATTTGCAGATCTTTAACCGGGATTACAATAAGAAAAAAGAACAATTTGAGTTAGCTGATCAGGACTATAAAAATGCTGAAAAAGAAGCTAATCGAACTGAGATGTTCTGGTTTTCTAACCAAGCAGCGGTATTAGCCGAAAAGTTAGAAGAAGATAATCCTTGTGCAGTCTGTGGCAGTCTTGAACACCCCAATCCTGCTCATTTTTCAGAAGATGCAATAGTAATCAATCAAGAAAAGGTTAATCAAGCAAAGGAACTGCAAGCGAAGCACTTTAAAGTAATGGATGATAATAAAGGAATTCTACAAGGCTATTTGCACTCAGTGACCGATAAAGAAAAGGTTGTTAAGCAATTAGAAACAGAATTAGCGGAAGAGGCAATCAAATCAGTTGCTGAAGTTAAACAATGTTATACAAACCTGGAACAAGAATTAAAGGCTATTGAATCTAAAGAAAAACGACTTGTTAAAGCTAAGGCTGAAAAGCTTGAGAAAGAAAGTGAGCGAGAACCTATCGATCATGAAATTAAAGCGATTGAAATTAAAATCCCTGAATTAACAGCGTTTAATGCAACGGCAAAAAGTGAGCTGGATAGTGCTAATAAACAACTGCCTGAGCCATACAGGAGCACTGAGTCTATTGAATTAGTGCTGACTCAGATTAGTCAAAAAATTACCGCCCTAGAAAATAAGCAGTCAGCCGCTAATAAAGCACTGACGGATTCCTTAACAGATGAATCTTCAGCTCAATCAACGTTAAAGGAATTAAATATTTATCTTGATGATTTAAAACAACGTCAAGAGTCTCAATCCCAGCTATGGGAACAAGCATTGATTAACAGTGAGTTTATTACTCAAGAAGATTTCTCAATGGCACAGTTAGCTGATGAGGAGATTGAAGAGTTAAGTTATAAAGTTAAATCCTATGACGATACAGTTAAGGCTCTACAGACAGAGCTTGGTTTATTAGACGAACAGTTAAAAGATAAACAAAAGCCCGATTTAGAAAAACTGCAACAGGAATCTAGTGCATTAAGTAAATCGTTTGCTTTAGTAGAAGAGAGATGGACAGCAGCGAATCAAACTGTAACAAGGTTAAGTGATACACGGAAGAAGGTAGAGCAGATTGAGAGTCAACAGACTGAGATAAAAAAGCAATATGAAGTGGTTGGGACGTTATCAAAAGCAGCCTCAGGTCGAGGTAATGTTCGAGTCAGTTTAGAACGGTTTGTGTTAGGGAATATATTAGACCAGGTGTTAAGTATTGCGAGTGAACGCTTACATATTATGAGCAAAGGACAATACCGACTTATTCGTCAAAATGAAGAAGCTCAAAAAAGAAATACGACAGCAGGATTGGATTTAGCGATTGATGATGCGCATACGGGAAAAATAAGACCTGTTGCTACTTTATCAGGTGGCGAGTCTTTTATGGCTTCTTTAGCATTAGCTTTGGGTTTATCCGATGTTGTACAAGAAAGATCGGGTGGAGTCCAATTGGATACTTTATTTATAGATGAGGGATTTGGTAGCCTGGATCAGGATTCATTGCAGTTAGCGATTAATACTTTGATTGATCTGCAATCTACAGGGCGAACGATTGGTATTATTTCTCATGTGTCTGAGTTAAAAGAACAGATGGCTCAGCGGATTGAAGTCATGGGTTCAATAACAGGTAGTAAAATTAAAATGGTTGCTTAAACCTAGAAAAATCAGAGCTTAGCTAAGGTAAAGTGGCTCCATGTGAAATACAGTGGGTAATCAAACTTGATTTTTCCACAGAGAAAGTAAATCATAACGGTTTATTCTCTCATATTAGAGATTAATGATAAGCACTGGTATCACTGAAGTAATTCGTAAAAAAGGTATAATAATGGCCTAAATAAACACCCAAAGGCGAGTCAGCCTTCATCACTTTCGAGATTATTCTACCTTGGTTAAAAGAGCAAATAATACATTTGAACTCTACCTTTGTGAAAAACCATCACAAGGGCGTGATATCGCTCGTATACTGGGGGCTAATCAACGTAATGATGGCTATCTTCAGGGTGATCAAGTGGTGGTTAGCTGGTGTATTGGTCATTTGCTGGAAATGATTCCCCCCGATGCATACGATTCCAAGTATAAACGCTGGTCATTAAACGATTTACCTATTTTGCCCCAGGACTGGAAAATGGCGGCAAAAAAATCGACGAGCAAACAATTGACGGTTCTCAAGAAGTTATTAAAACGCAGCCATAGCGTGGTGATTGCAACCGATGCGGATCGTGAAGGGGAAACTATTGCCCGTGAGGTTCTGGACTATTTTAAATATACCGGTTCAACGCGTCGCTTATGGTTATCAGCTTTGGATACGGTGAGTGTTCAACGTGCATTGAAAGCAATTAGACCCAGTATCGAAACGGAACCGCTGTATCATTCAGGTTTGGCTAGAGGTCGTGCTGATTGGTTGATCGGCATGAATTTAACCCGGGTTTTTACGCTGTTAGCGAATGATCGACAAGTACGCTCAGTAGGTCGAGTACAAACCCCCACATTAGGGTTGATAGTGAACCGGGATCGGGAAATCTCAAATTTTAAACCAGTTCCTTATTATGAAATTCTGGCCTATTTTAAAACCAATAATGGGGTTGTAGGTGAATTGCTGGAAACAAAATGGCAGGCTCCAGAACACATGTCAACAGGGCAGGGCGACCAGAAAAAACGATGCCTAGACCAGCAAGTTGCTCAATCCGTCATTGATCGCTGCCAAAGTCAACACGGTTTAGTCACAACCGCAACAACCGCAAGAAAAAAACAGCTACCCCCCTTACTTTATAATTTGTCTGGTTTACAACAAGAGGCGTCGCGTCGATGGGGCTATGGAGCCCAGGAAGTATTGAATCTGGCACAATCTCTTTATGAAACCCATAAACTGACTTCATACCCAAGAAGTGATTGCGAATACTTGCCGCTGAGTCAATTTAACGATGTCAGTACGATACTTCAAGCACTTTGTAAAAATGATGCGAGTCTTTATGATCTTATTGCCCAGGCTAATAATAAACAAAAATCCCGAGTCTGGAATGATAAAAAAGTCACGGCTCACCATGCTGTTATTCCTACACAGGCGACCCCTGGACTTACTCGTCTTAATGCCAAAGAGCTGAATATCTACAATTTAATCAGACGACGTTATATTGCCCAGTTCTTTCCTGATTTTGAATACGATCAAAGCACCATCATCGTAACGATTGATACAGACCAGTTTAAAGCCAGTGGACGTATAGCTCGCGTCAAAGGCTGGAAACAGGCGCTTGAAACAGAGAGCAGACAGAGCTTTTCTAAACCAGCAAGTGATGATAATAAACAGGAACTTCCTGCAGTAAAGGAAGGGGAACAGTTGCTTTGCGACAATCTCAAGTTGTTAGATAAATTAACCCAGCCACCCAAATATTACACAGAAGGCACCTTGATCAAAGCTATGGAAACGATTGGTACTCAGGTGACCGATAAGGTAATGAAAAAAATACTGAGGGAAACTGCAGGATTAGGTACGCAAGCCACCCGAGCTAATATTATACAAACGCTGTTTCAACGAAAATTTATTATTGCAGAAAAGAAATTACTCAAAGCGACACAGCTTGGGTTTAATTTGATAGATGCAGTTCCTGATACCATCAAAGATCCCTTATTAACTGCTCAATGGGAACAACAACTGGATGATATTGCCAATAATAAAGGACAAGATATTAATGGCTTTTTGCAGCAACAAATATTGTTGCTTAATAACATCGTTACGCAGGTTAAAGCACCACAAACAAAGTATCAATCAAGGTCTGCTTCTTCTAGCAGCGAAATACAAGCAAGTGCTCCCCCAACCAAACAATATCAAGCGGGTGACACTTGCCCAGAATGTAATCATACACTCGAAAGCCGTACTGCTATTCGTGGGAAGAAAATTGGCCAGAATTATATAGGTTGTAGTCATTTTCCAGACTGCCGGTTTTATGCCTGGCCCAAGGAGCGAGAATTCAATAATACCCGAGTATGACTTGTCTTTTGGCTCCACAGCCGGACTACAAAAACAATTGCGTAGCTTGCTATACGCCTGTTTTCCTAGCACGACTGTGAAGCCAAAATCCTGCGACATACTTTCGGGTATTATTGAAAACTTGCTCCTAAGCTTTAATTAAAAGTTCTAAAGCAGTCTGTCTCTGACTAACATCCTGTTGTTGTATGGCCATGGACAGTGCTCTTCTGGTGCCCACAAAAACCGCCAAATCTTTTGCTCTGGTTAATCCTGTATAAATCAAATTACGATACAGCATTTTAAAATGCTGAGTAAGAATAGGAATAATAACTGTTTTAAATTCACTGCCCTGAGACTTATGAATCGTAATGGCATAAGCCAGGTCAAGCTCCATAATATCTTCTTTCTTATAATGTACTTCGCGGTTATCCGGGTAAAAAGATACTATAGCCATCAGATCCTCATTGTTGATAGTGATGATTTTTCCTATATCCCCATTAAACACTTTTAGATCATAATTATTGCGACGGTGAATCACGCGATCACCTTCCCTGAAAATCCGTTCCCCGACTTTTAATTGGCACTTACTTTGATGGGGTGGATTAGCTTTTTCCTGAATTACCTTATTGAGATTCGCAGAACCCAGACTACCTCGGGTCATCGGCGTTAAAATCTGTATTTCTGTGTCTGCTCCATGGTATTTAGGAATCCATTCAAGATATAGTTTAACCACGCTATCTACAGCAGACAGACCATAATGCAATGATGACCAAGGGTGTATTTTTTTTACCACAGACTTCAAGGCATCAACTTGAGCATCAGTTTGGGTTAATTGCTCAAGATCCACATGTTTGAATTTATCCGGGACTACAAACCCGACTTCATAAGGCGATGTAATCGCTTCCTCGATTCTGAATTCAAAAGGGGAGTGATTGATTTTATCTGCCCCCAGACTTTCCAGCTCATCTAAATGCCAATCAAAATGACGTTTTACTCGGCTAATAAAGCCAAGCTGTTCCTGAGTTGCTTCATCTGAATCAATAAACAAACAATCTGCTCCATTTTTCCAGATATCGGGTGATTTGAATGGAGAGGCAATATATGGTGTTTCACCTTTATTGATCTGATGCGCATACCGGATAATCAAGGATTCTTTAGCCTGACGAAAAACTTGTGTTAATCGAAAACAGGGAATAACCGCTGAGGAAATCATATCCTTAAGCACATTGCCGGCACCCACAGAAGGGAGTTGATCAGGGTCACCAATAAACAACACCTGGCAGTTATTAGGAACTGCTTTCAATAAAGAGGCCGTTAAACTGATATCCAGCATTGAGCATTCATCAACAATCAGAAAATCAGTCTTTAATTTAGATTCTTCATTCATCTGGAACTCGCCACCTTTCCACTCCAGTAGCCGATGAATAGTTTTGGCTTCTCGACCAATCACTTCGCTCATTCTCTGAGAGGCCCGCCCTGTGGGTGCTGCGAGTAAAACTGTTTTTTTCATTGCTTCTAGCAGACGCACGATCACTAATGTCGTCGTGGTTTTACCGCAACCGGGTCCGCCGGTCAGAACAGAAAAACGGTGTTGCACTACACCTTTAGCGGCATCAGCTTGTTCATCACTTAAATTCATAGATTTTTTCTGACAATAACTACTGATCCAATGCGCGATTCTATCCGGCTCACCCGCAACAACTCCCTTCATGCCGCGTAGAATAGTTGCGACAGTGGTCTCATCATAATAAAGTGTTTTTGAGTAATATCCTGTCATTTCAACACCCTCTTTAATAAACAGGCGGGTGCAAAGCTGCCCCTCTGTTTTCATTAAGCCAAGATACTCGTTTAATTGCTCACCGAGATTCATTTCAATCAGATCGATGATACCCTTATTAATCTGTTGTTCGGTCAGATAACAATGCCCTTGTTCACGACTAGCGGCTAAAGCATGTTTGATCGCTGCCAGCATACGTTGCTGACTGTCTTTAGGTAGTCCAATACTCAGTGCTACTTTATCCGCTGAGAAAAAGCCAATCCCGTAAAAATCATTAGCTAGGCGATAAGGATCTTCTGTTACCATCGTGATGGCTTTATCGCCATATTGTTTGTAAATGCGCACAGCAAACAGAGTGCTAATTCCATGACCTTGAAGAAACATCATCACTTCTCGAATAGCACGATGCTCAGTCCAGGCATCTTCAATGGTTTTTAATTTTTTGGTGGCAATACCAGGGACTTCAGTTAATCGTTGTATATCGTTCTCGAAAATATCCAAAGTTTCTTTCTGGAAATATTTAACGATTCTTTTGGCTGTTTGAGGTCCCACTCCTTTTATAAGGCCAGACCCCAGGTATTTTTCTATCGCTGCTGTTGTTGCGGGTTTCTTCTCGATGGCTTCTGTGGCTTTGAACTGACGACCATATTTATGATCAATCGTCCAGGCACCCCGAAATTCCATGGTGGCGCCAGCAAAGACTTTGGTCTGATGAACGGTTACCGTTTCTTGCTGCTGGGGTGACTGAAAAGGTTGTACGCGCAAAACTGACCACCCCGTCGCGGGGTTATGATATGTAACTCTGTTGACAATCCCTGTCAGAACTTCAGTAATCGTATTCATTATTGGGCTACCGACTTAAGAGGGTACAGAGTAACAGGAGTGACACGCTTCAGCTATTTCCGAAACAGCAATAGTTGAAGCTATTGTACTCCACTCCACCAAAGGACTTAAGCATCACTTATTCTGTCTTGAATGAATAGTCCGTGTGAATACATCTAACATTGTGTGAGTGAGGTCGTTCCTTTAAAATCTACTGTTTCATACATCCTTATTAATAACGATGAGGAATCATTTCTAAAAATATGCAATGATTGAAGTCAATAAGAATACATGAATACTATTGCTGAGTGATAGCGACTTAATAGAGTACATCAGTCATCCTAATTTGTGGATTGAAGCTTGGTACGAGGGAGTGTGCAATTTCATTCTGAGAAGTCCCCTTTTTTAATTCGATTTCTATATAATGTCTTTCTTCAGGACGTAGGTGTTTATAGCTCATTTGTAGCCTCTGTAAATTGTTTGGTAGCTGTTTACTGTACACCTATGTCTTGTCTCAATTCAACCGGTGTATTGCTATCCGTTACTTTCAGAGGTTATGCACTTAATTATACGAATTCAGGAAAGAATAAAGAACAACTATTTATGTCTAAGGCTAATACAGTAATAATTCTAGATTTTGAAACCACTGGACTCTCACCAAATGTGGGAGATCGTGCTATTGAAATTGGTGCAGTGTGTATTGAGGATGGGGAAGTTACTGGTCATTTCCAAGAACTGATGAATCCTGGTCAGTATATTGACAGTTTTATTGAAGGATATACAGGAATCACTAATAAAATGCTGGCAGATGCTCCATCCTGTGAGGAAGTCATGCATCAATTTGCTGATTTCATTAGCGGTTATAACTTGGTTGCACACAATGCTTCATTTGATAAGCGTTTTCTGGATGCAGAGCTAGAGCGAATATCAAGAACATACTCAGGTAAATTCGCCTGCTCAATGCTCGTTGCACGAAGACTTTATCAAGATGCGCCAGATCATAAGTTAGGAACCCTGGTAAAGCATGTAAATATTCCTGAAGAGGGTGTTTTTCATAGGGCATTATACGATTCTCAAATGACCACAAAGCTATGGATTGCAATGTTAGGGAATATAAATCAACACTATGATATAGATAATATTCCATTTAATTTGCTCCAGAAGCTGGCTAAAACACCCAAAAAACATGTGCACAATTTTTTACAGAATTGGTAGTTATATATAGCTGAGAATGTTTCATTGGACATCTAAAATTGTGTAACCGTTCAGCCCCCTCCCCCCCGACCCTTGGCAAGGAGGGGGTATTAGAAAAACTAGATTTTGGTTTGGTTCCTTAGCGTCGAATATTTACCAGTAAACACCCCGTTAGCTTAAAGCATACAAGTATTTATTATGGATGAACTCATGTTATTTACAGATGGAAGTGTGAATACTCACTCAAAAATTGGCTATGGAGCTTATCTCGCTGTATTTGATCGAAAATTGTCACTGGAATCATTGAAGAAAAAGGTAAAAGTGAAGCGGGTTGAGCAGACATCTTCAACAAAGCTGGAATTACAAACTTTATTATGGGCGCTAAGTGATATCCAGACCTTAGGCTGTCATGTGGTTGTGCATACGGACTCTCAAAATATTATTGGCTTACCCGGCAGGCGGGAGCGGTTAGAGGCAAGAGAATACTACTCAAAGAACAATAAACGACTTAATAATTATGAGTTGTATGAGGATTTTTACAGAATAAGCGATCAAATCGATTTTGAATTGGTAAAAGTTCGTGGACATCAAGTAACTAGCCAAAAAAATGAAATTGATAAGCTGTTTACACTCGTAGATAGAGCGGCAAGGAATGCACTGAGAAATGAATAGCGGTAAGCAAAATTTTTAATAAAGTTTTTACAGGTCAGCTGGACTTAAGACAGGTATCACGTTTCTAAAACAGTTTTTATGGAATGAAAAAGGCAAGAAATAATCAATGAGTAATGAAGTAATTAGTGCTTGAACGAAAAAGCCGTGTTTTAAAAAATATCACACCCAATCGAGTGAAATAATTTTCAAATTGGCTCAGTTGGGATGAAAATTCACCCATTGTTACGAGTTTTCTCAGTGCAGTGCTATTTGACCACTTTTTAAACGTACTATACTTTTGAAAATAAGTCGTAACCCAGTAATACGCTGATTTATGTAAAAATGTGGGATAAAGGTGTCTGACGTTAATCGACCGTTACATTAGCCAATGGCGGCTGAGCATCCCCTGTTTTCTCTATAGTTACAGTATCGCCTACTTTTAATAGCCCCTGATTATCATGCAGGGCATTCTGGCCAAAAAATACCTCATTATTCCATTTTCTGGTTTTTGCCAGGGTGCGTAGTGGTTCTTTGTCGGATAATGCAGTATCAGGGTTTATCTGAGGTATGGCGCAGCGAGCACAGGGTTTGGGTAGTCTGAATGAAATATTACCGATACTAATTTTACGCCAGTAATCTTCTGCATAACTGGCACAATCTTTAATCACCAGATTAGGACGGAAGCGGCGCATAGAGAGTGCTAGATCCATCTGTTTGTTTAATAATGCCAGAGAGGCTTCTGAAGTGATAAGAAAGGGAAAACCATCGCTGAAAGAGGTTTGATCTGTTGCTTGTGCGTATTTTTGATCAACGCTACGAATGTTTGCTTCAGGTTGATAGACGAGAGAGCAAGACATCTGTAAAACATCACTAAACCATAGACTCGCTTCCTGGCTTACTTCTTGTGCCGTACATTGATCATTCCAGATGGTTACTTTATGGTCTGTTTTGCCAGCTGGCATTTGCAGATTAATAGGCAGATCTTCCTGGCCGCTGGCAGAGACGACTAATTGCTGATCAATAATCTGTGTTTGTATGAGTGCCATTCTAGGTAAATTGCGCTGACTGAGAAAATTACCCTGTGCATCGACCAGCATCCATTTTCGGTCATATTTAAACCCGGCTGGAGCCACTTCCCATTGCTTTACTTCTATACCTGCAAGGGACTTAATAGGGTAAATGAATATATGACTAAGATAGGGTATTGTTTTCATCAGATTCTGAAGGACACTTGAAGATTTATAAGACTAGCTAATATATAATAAAAAACCGAATTACTACATTATTTCTCTACAAAATGCTGACCCGTTTATTTGCAGGTTTTATATTTATATTTTCGCTGGTTTATTGCATCAATATACTAGCCAGTGAGTCTCAAGAAATTAAAATTGCCTATCTTACTCAGAAACAACAAGTACCTGCGGCGCTGTCTAATTTAGCTCCCTTTATTGAAGACAAGGGCTTGCAAGGCGCTTTATTAGGCTTGAAAGATAATAATACTACGGGTCAGTTTACTCAGCAGAATTACTTCTTGGAGCAAGTTATTGTGCCTATAGGGGGTGATGTTAAACAGGCTTTTAGTCAGGTTTTAAAGCAAGGTATACAGCTGGTAATAGTAAATTTACCTGCACAGCAGTTAGTGGAGTTACATCAATTAAATAATAATCAGGCATTATTGTTTGATGTGGCGACCCGCACCGATGCTTTTAGAAAAAACCAATGCTTAGCTGATGTTCTACATATTTTGCCAAGCCGTGCCATGCGCGCTGATGCCCTGGCACAATATATGTTAAAAAAGCGCTGGAATCGTTGGTTTTTGGTAATCGGTAACACAGCTGAAGATGCGTTATATGCGCAAGCGATTAAGCGTTCAGCCAAGCGTTTTGGGATGAAAATAGTTGCCGAAAAAAAGTGGCTACATACTTATGATGCTAGACGTACAGCGCAATCTGATATACCGGTATTTACTCAGGTTGATGATTACGATGTCTTGGTTGTTGCTGATGAGCAGGGGCTGTTTGGCGAATATATCAGCTATCGAACCTGGTTACCCAGACTGGTGATTGGTACTCAGGGGCTGATCGCTACTGCGTGGCATCCGGCACATGAGCAGTGGGGTGCAGTGCAAATTCAGAATCGTTTTAAAGCGCTGGCAGAACGACAGATGCAAGAACAGGATTATGCCGCTTATCTTGCGATCCGTGCGATAGGTGAAGCTGTAACGCGCATCAAAGCTGTTGGTGCGGCCACTATCAAAGCGTACTTACTTAGCGAGCGCTTTAAATTACAAGGCTATAAAGGACGGCCGCTTAGCTTTAGAGACTGGAATGGTCAATTACGTCAGCCGGTTTTATTAGCCGCACCCACTTCATTAGTGACTGCACCGCCTTTAGAAGGTTTTTTACATCCCCAAAATGAATTAGACACATTAGGCTATGACAGGTCAGAAACACAATGCCAATAGGAATGGATATGAACGCTAAATTATTACTCAGCTCAGTTTTATTAATAGTGGCAACGACTAGTGTTGCAGAAACCGTATTTGTCAGCCTGGAAAAAGATAATGCTATCGCAGTCGTCGACCCCATCGCAGGCAAATTGATTAAAACGATTAATATAGGGCAAAGGCCACGCGGTATAAAAATTAGCCCGGACGGTCAGAGCCTTTATATCGCTACCAGCGATGATGATATGGTACTGGAGCTGGACGCGAATACTCTGGCGGTGAAATCTAAGCTACCCTCGGGCGAAGATCCGGAAACCTTTGCCATCAATTCATTAGGTACGCGCATGTATGTATCGAATGAAGATGATAACCAGATAACAGTCATCGATTTACAGAGCAAGAAGGCGATCACAACCATTGCCGTAGGAGTGGAGCCTGAAGGTATTGCGGTGAGTCCGGATAATCAATGGATAGTCAGTGCCTCCGAAACTACCAATATGGTGCACTGGATCGATGCGAATACGCATGAAATAAAAGCCAATACGCTGGTAGATCCAAGGCCCAGAGCCTTAAGCTTTAGCGCAGATGGCCGAGAATTATGGGTAACTTCGGAAATCGATGGTACTTTAATGGTGATTGATGTCGCAACTAAAGAAATAACGCAGCGAATTAATTTTGCCGTGCCTGGTCTGGGCCAGGATAAAATCCAGCCGGTGGGTGTGGTGGTCGATGATATACATCAATGGGCTTATGTTGCCCTGGGTCCAGCTAATCGAGTCGCGGTTGTTAATGCGCAGACCTATCAGGTAGAAAAATATCTATTAGTGGGTGCAAGGGTCTGGAACCTGGCATTTTCGCCCGATCAGTTACGCTTATACACGACAAATGGGGTGAGTCACGATATTTCCATTATTGATTTAGCAGAACATAAGGTGACCAAATCAATAGCGGTAGGACGCTACCCATGGGGCGTGGCAGTCAAGCCATAAATCAGTATACGTAGAGCGGACTTTAGTCCGCTATTCCCGCGCGTTAAAAAATCTACAACGCTCTACACAGAATCAGGATAAAAATGGCTAAGCATCTGGCATTAGAAATAAGTAATTTAAATTTTTCCTACGGTAAAAAAAAGGTACTGCATAAGCTGTCATTTTCCGTAGAAGCAGGGCAGTGCTGTATTTTATTAGGGCCTAATGGCGCCGGAAAAAGTACCTTATATTCCCTGATTACCCGTCTGTATGCCCATAAACAGGGCGATATCCAGCTAGCAGGGTTTAATATTCAGAAAAAGCCATTAAAATCGCTGGCACAATTAGGTGTAGTGTTTCAGCAAACGACGCTGGATCTGGATTTAAGTGTGCAACAAAATCTGCGTTATCATGCTGCGTTACAAGGTATTGGTAGGAAAAAAGCTAACCAAGGCATACAGGAACAGTTAGAGCGCCTGGGCATGTACGAGCGGCGTAAAGAGATCGTTCGCCAGCTTAATGGTGGGCATAGGCGGCGCGTAGAAATTGCCCGGGCGCTTATGCATAAACCCAGTGTGCTGCTGCTAGATGAACCGACGGTTGGGTTGGATGCACCTAGCAGGCAAGCGATTGTCGAGCATGTGCATCAACTGGTACAGGACGGCAGCCTGGCAGTGCTCTGGGCAACCCATTTAATGGATGAAATCTACGCCTCGGATAAAGTCGTACTGATACATCAGGGAGCGCTCAAGGCAGAAGGATCGGAAGCAGAGATAAGTCGGCAGGCAAAGACGGATAATATTACTGATGCATTTTTTAAATTAACCCAGGGTAAAAGCTGATGCGTATATTTCATTACTGGTTTGCTCTATGGGGAATTGTATTTCGAGAGTTACTGCGCTTCGTAAAGCAGAAAGAACGCTTTCTATCCGCATTAGTCAGGCCGCTGATCTGGTTATTTGTTTTTGCGGCAGGTTTTAGAGCTGCATTAGGTATTGCCATTATTCCGCCCTATGAGACTTATATACTTTATGAAGTGTATATCACGCCAGGCCTAATCGGCATGATTCAGCTGTTTAATGGGATGCAAAGTTCCCTGTCTATGGTTTACGACCGAGAAATGGGTAGTATGCGGATCTTGCTCGTTAGCCCTTTGCCACGCTGGTATCTATTGCTATGTAAACTATTAGCCGGGGTTTTTGTTTCCATACTACAAGTCTATGTGTTTTTAGGTGTCGCCTGGTTTTACGAAATTCAGGCACCTCTAGAAGGGTACTTATATTTATTGCCGGCCTTGATGCTTTCGGGCTTAATGCTAGGTGCATTAGGTTTATTATTATCCTCTTTTATTAAGCAACTGGAAAATTTTGCCGGGGTAATGAATTTTGTGATTTTTCCGATGTTCTTTATGTCGACGGCCCTATATCCTTTATGGAAACTAAAAGAATCCAGTACATGGCTGTATAAAATAGCGGAATATAACCCTTTTTCGCAAGCGGTTGAATTTTTGCGTTTCGCACTGTATGCTCAGTTAAACGAACAGGCTTTCGTTTATACCGCAGCAGCATTTATGCTATTTTTGATACTTGCTATCATAGGCTATAATCCGTCAAAGGGAATGATGAAACGGAAAGGGCGGTAAATTTAAAGTATAATAGCTGGTTGTTATGCCAGATAAATAATAAAAACTAATTTGACAATGAGGAGTCACCCATGAGTGAAGATAAATCGACTGAAGAAGTTTTAGAAAATATTAAAGACACCGTTGAAGAGGCTGTCGAAGATGTAAAAGAAACAGTTGAAGAAGCAATAGGTGCTGTAGAGGATGCCGCTGAACAAGCAAAACCTTTTTTAGTGAACCTTAAAGATGAAAATCCTAAAGTATTTTTTGGGGGGATTGCAGCCATCGTAGCCGTTGGTGCTATTTTTATTTTTTCGGGTGGTAGTTCAAAAACACAGCATGTTCAGATGGTAGATCATTCAGTTGGCAAGACATACACCTTGCAAGCACCCAATGCATTACCTGGTACAGCACTAAGGATTTTGAAAATCCCGGGGCAGATGTCATCATTTGATAGTGAAAGTATTGAGGATGTTGTATGTAGTGCTCCTTCAGGAACTAGAGTAACCATCAAAAGTTTTCAGGAAGCTTTTGGTAAGAAAAATCTTTTTGCTAATGTAGAAATACAGGATGAAGCTGGTGATTGTCGTCAGGGCGTTAAAGGCTGGACACTGACTTCAAACTTGAAATAATTGAATACGGATATTGACAGAATTCATAATTTCTTTATAATAAGCAATTCAATCAGAGCGGGAATAGCTCAGTGGTAGAGCACAACCTTGCCAAGGTTGGGGTCGCGAGTTCGAGCCTCGTTTCCCGCTCCATGAAATTTAGAAGCCGCGACTAATCGCGGCTTTTTTATTGCGATACAAAGGCTGCGTAGCAAAGTGGTTATGCAGTGGCCTGCAAAGCCATCTACAGCGGTTCGATTCCGCTCGCAGCCTCCATATATACCAGAAACAATTCAAGATGCGGGAATAGCTCAGTGGTAGAGCACAACCTTGCCAAGGTTGGGGTCGCGAGTTCGAGCCTCGTTTCCCGCTCCATGTTTCAAGTTCAAATTCCTAGATGTCCACTCAGTAACTCAATGCCGAGTACTCTAAAAAACTTTATCGATCATTCTTTTTCTGACCATTTATCAAGCTCAGAGACAAAAAATTAATTACCTCATAATTCAGTTTCTTTTATTATCTAATTAGTGCATGACTGCGCGAAGTATAGAGATAATTAATGCTCAAGTGGTAAGATATTTGTTATGCATGAAATGTCATTATGCGAAAGCATTTTAGAAATCATAGAGCAACAAGTCCAAGAGCAACACTATAAGCGAGTAACTACCGTGTGGCTGGAAATCGGGGCTTTATCATGCGTAGAAACCGAAGCGATGCAGTTTTTTTTCCGGTTGTTATGCAAGGCTCTTTAGCGGCCGCGCTTATCCATAATCAAGCGCATTCCTTATGATCGTTGCAATACCAGCATGGCTGAATTTAGCATGTGCTCCCGCTGCCAGCAGGAATATGATGCTTCGGATAATCGCCGCTTCCATGCTCAGGCAAATTGTTGCCACAGATTGTGGTCCTGAGCTCTGGCTGGAAAATAATGCCGCGCATAGAATCGATACCGCTCTAATGCAATCCAACAAGCCGTTTTATTGATTCAGCAAGGACATATTATTGCCATTAAACGCATCGGCGGAGTTCATTTAGCCTGCGATGCCACGAATGAATCTGCTGTTGTAGTATTAAGGCAAAGAAAAGGTCGCTATGTTAACCCCTTTGCTTTAATGGCCAAGGATATTGTCATGGTAGAGAGCTATGCTCAGCTAGGCAAGCAAGAGCAACAGGCACTGACCGATAAAGTAGCGCCGATAGTTATTTTATCGGCGAAAGAAAATAAACTGGCTGCCAGCGTAGCACCGAATGAAGCAAGTTTAGGTTTTACCTTGCCCTATACACCTCTGCACAGTCTCTTAATGCAATACCTGGAATGTCCTGTGGTGATGACTTCAGGCAATATTAGTGATGAACCGCAGTGTATAGCTAATCAACAGGGACGGGAAAAGTTATCCGCTATTGCCGATTATTTTTTGCTGCATAATCGGGAGATTATTAATCGTCTGGATGATTCTGTTACGCGTAAACTGGGTAACAAAATACGTTTGTTACGTCGAGCTCGAGGACATAGCCCGGAAGTCCTGAAATTACCAGCAGGCTTTAAAGCACAACCACAAATTCTGGCAATGGGCGGGGAGCTTCTGCCTGCTAAAAGACGACATGGCTATAGTGTCGCAGCATATCGGCGACCTGGAAAGTACTGCAACGCTGGCTGATTACAGGCAGCAACTGCAATTGTATCAACAGTTATTTGATTTTAAAGCTGAGTTGATCGCAATTGATTTGCACCCCAATTATTTATCCACCCAATATGGGCAGCAGTTGGCTGAAAAATACTCGCTGCCATTACAAAGAGTACAGCACCATCATGCGCATTTCGCTGCCTGCATGGCAGAGTATGGCTTGCCTTTAAATACCCAGCCCGTCTTAGCCGCTGTGTTTGATGGTCTGGGCATGGGTGTGGAAGGGCAGTTATTGGGAGGGGAATTTCTACTTAGTGATTATGCTGCATGTCAGCGCTTAGGACATTTTCAGCCGATCGCTATGCCGGGGGGTGTACAGTCTATAAGTGAACCCTGGCGTAGTGCTTACGCGCAGCTAAGATACTACTAAGATTTTGAGCAAATCAAAACAGACTATGCAGGGTTAGAAATATTCAAGTTCCTGGCAGGCAAACCTTTAGAACCCCTCTCTACTATGATAGAAAAAGGTCTGAACTCGCCGTTAAGCAGTTCTTGCGGCCGCTGGTTTGATGCCTTTGCCGCTATCTTGGGGCTAAGTCCTGAACGGGTAAGTTATGAAGGGCAGGCGGCTATGCAATTAGAAAGCCTTGCGGCTAGTGAATTTAGTCAGCAAGTGAATAATACTTATCCCTATTATATAGAGCAGCAACAAGGGATGTTTATTATCAACTGGCAGCCACTCTGGCTAGCAGTATTAACGGAGCTACAAAATCAGCAAGAAAAAGGGGTCATAGCGGCAAGGATTCATCATAGCTTGAGTGCCGCCACGGCTGAATGACTGATGAAACTTGCAGATCAAACCCGGACCAATACCATTGTATTAAGTGGTGGGGTATTTCAGAATCGTCTGTTATTGGAATCGGTGATAGAGAAATTAAAACTAGAGGGAAAAACTGTGCTGTCTGCTGAGAAATATCTGCTTAATGATGGCGGGATTGCCTTGGGACAAACGCTGGTTGCGCGGCTATATATTCAAAAAAAATTTAGCTTACATGCGTATAGAATGCGTTCAAAGTTGTTGTAGTTTATTGGCTTCTGCTGCGAGGAAAGGTAGGTTAAGGGCGCTAGCACATAATAGATTTTCCTTGCTTTATTGAATTTTACGTTACAATAAAATACGTTTGATTTAGTCTCCTGCGACGATGAGTTATTAATAAGATGAGTAAATATTCAAAACAACAAACATCCCCAGAAACGCTTGATGAGTCTGTGAAAATTGCTAAGGCGACGCAACGACCTGGGCAAACAAAAGAGCAGAGCAAGCTAATAGCGCAGGGAATTCAGAAGGGTATCGAGCTGTATAAAAAGCAGCAAAAAGAAAGGTCACGGGAATTAAACAAGAAGCTTAAAAAAGTGACTGGGAAATTAAACCAGCTGGATAAAAACTCAATACCTGAACTAGATATTGAGATTATTTATCGTCAGAGTTATCTGGCATGGGCTTTGTTGCTGCTAAGTTGGACTGGTTTTGTCGCTTATCTATTTTGGAAAGGGTGCCTTTGATGCCAGGGTCTATTGAGGCTGCTTAAGTCTCGTGATTATTCATTCGGGCTAATAATTCTTGCCATAGTAGCTGATAGGCTACTGTAGAACGTCCTTTTTTGAGGTAGGCACCTAAAGGCTTACGTTCTAGCCCCATGCGCTCTATATCACTGGCGTAGGGAATAGCGGTTTGGAGAATATCAGGATGTTTTTCACTTAATGTGTCAATAATTTCCCGGTGCATTTTCTTGCGTCTATCTGCCATAGAGAAAAAAGGAACTAACTGTAGGTGCTTTAGTTTATTATCTTTAATATATTTCTTTAATTGCTCTAATGTGCGCAAAGAGAGAGTTGTAGGGATAATAGGCGAGAGCAAAATATCCGAGGCTGCGAAAATGGACTCCGACAATAAGGATATATTTGGCGGGCAGTCGAGAATAATAAGGTCATATTCTTCAGTCAGCGGGCTGAGGAGTTTTTTTAAGCGTTGGGTGGGTTTTTTTCGCTCATCTAGGACCAGATCCAGGTTTCTGAAAGAAAAATCGGCAGGCAATAAATCCAGGTTGTTGAAATCCGTTGCTTTAATTAAGCCATCTAAATTTCGGTCGCCAGCAATTAATTGTTTGCTCCCGCCTTTGACTTTCGGCTTGACTCTAAAATAATAACTACTGGCGCCCTGGGGGTCTAGATCCCATACTAATGTTTTATAGTCCTGTTGTGCGGCAATATAAGCCAGATTCACAGAGGTTGACGTTTTACCTACACCGCCCTTAATATTATAGCTTGCGATTATTTTCATCTTTATCCCCTATCCCTTGTGCGCAAACAAATGTTTAAAGGCGCGCTGGTTTTCCGGCTGTTCAAAAAGAGTAAACTGTTTGGCGAATTGATCACGTGCCGCACATTTCATCGCATCAAGGTGCTGGACTAATACGCCCATCGCCAGAAATGTATTGGAGGGAATGTTATTTGCCATCATTTCTTCACTAAAATGCTTGATATTAATTTCCTGTACTTCATAATCCTGAAAATCACCCAGCACAGCCTGCAGGTCTTTTAAGGATTTGATTAAAAATTTCATTTTATCTTTGGGATAAAGGCTCTGGAAAAATTCCATTAAGTAACGTAGCTTTTTACAGGTCTTTCTTAAATCATGCAATGCTTCTGCGGGAGAAGAATCATTAATCACCTCGCCTTCCACAAGTATGCGTTTGTAAACTTTGCGTATACGCTGATCGGCCAGTTCTTTGATACTTATATGCGCATTTTTAGCACGGTCTTTTTTGGCCAACGGTGCTTTTAAATACTGTTCCCAGTTAGCCAATTGCGTTCTGTAGTTTGGGCTGTTCAGCTTAGCTGCTAGTTCTTTTTGTGCCTCAACCTGCTTATCTTTAAGGAACGCATACAGAGGCGTGATATCTGCTCTTAGCGAAATAGGCAGAGTCGCTTTATATTGTTCATAGCTTAATAAATAAACATCCATATCACGCGTTGGTCCGGTTATTTGACCTAACCAGGCAAAAAACACAGCATATTTCGCGACGATAGGGGAAGGTAGGGTGTGCTTGATCTGACTCAAACCTGCCCGAGTACGCCTGATGGCGATACGAAAGTCATGTAAAAATTCGCTATCTATATCGGCGATGGTATTACATTCATTCATTTGTATGGTGCGTAATAACTGCCGATAGATGATGATGCTCGCCTGGCCGGCGCGCATTTTAGGGTCTAGTTTTAGCGCTAGTTTAGAGCCGTAGTCTTGTGCTTTGCGGCCTTGATATTTAAGGGCGTGATCTAATGTGGCAGAGGGCGTTGTAGTTTTTAATTGTAGCGAGTTTTGCAATAACAAGCTGACTCTAGCTAGTGCTTTATCATAGCCTTTTAGCGGTTGCAGAGTAATATGATTTGCCAGCGATTCATACTCATCCAGTCTGATACGCAAGACTGTTTTTTTATCTTTGTTAAGTACATTGATGTGATGTACCTGATGAGGTAGTTGCGATACAGGCAATAATGCCCGCATTTCCAGCAATGCAGATAATTGAGTTTTTAGCCGTCCGTTTTGAAGTTGATCGCTAAAGCGAGGAACATCCTGTTGCTCTTCCAGGACAAAGGTGACGCCGCTATTTCTATCTATAAGACTAATATATGAGGCAGATTTTGATTGATTGAATTCACATAAAATATCGGCATTGTAGAGCCGCCAGTCGAAGCTATCGTAAAATGTTTTGATCGTGTACTGCTGCGAGGCTATTTCAAAATCTATCGTTTTATGTAGTTTTTTCAGAAATTTTATTGCAGTCTGGCTATCAGGCAACTCAAAATGTAAAGGGATTGCTGTCATATTTGCTTGGTAGGCTATGGGTTAGTGATGTCGTGTAATGCAAAACCAGCACGGGTATTGCTCCATATATTCAGGGTGTGTAATGTTTTTCATGCATCATAATACGCTAATATGTGGGAATGATGAAAATAAATAACTACTGCGTATTAGCCTGCATGAAATGCCTATATAAGGAGTCAACCGATAAGAGCTTAAATATGCTTTTAGTCCAGCCTACAATAGCCTGGGTGCTCATGGCACCCGCCTGTCTTGCTAGTTCTTTGCCATTTTGAAAGAGCACTAAGGTAAGGATGCTGCGAATTCCGAACCGCCCGGCAATCGACTGTTCTGTTTCGGTATTAAGTTTTGCCAGACGTACTGCCGGCTGCAGTTGTCCTGCTGTCTGCACAAAAGCAGGCGCCATCGTTTTGCATGGACCGCACCAGGGAGCCCAGAAGTCAACAAGCACGGGAATATCATTACGCTGCATATGTTGCTGGAAATTTCGGGCAGTCAACTCTACAGGATGCGCAGAAAAAACCGCCTGATGACATTTACCACACTGAGGGTTATCACTCAGCCGGCCAGCAGGTATTCGGTTAACAGCTGAACAGTCAGGGCAAACGATATGAACAGGGTTACTCATAAAAAATCCTCTAATCTGGTTGTTGAATTAACAATATAAAGAGAGATTATATCGGTATTACCTGATTGCGAAACTCGAAAAGCATAAAACACTTCAATCCATTGTAATATAGGTATTATATGTGTTTTTGTGAACAGTTTATTAACTCACCAAAAGGGTAAGTTAATAAACTGATCATAGGAAAAGATTATGCGTACCTATCGATTAGAACAATCTGACAGAGAAATTATATCTCACGCCGGTGTTGCTCTGATTGGTGTAGTCATAGAGAAACATACCTTTCAGGCACAAGCAATTGAACAGGGTCTACCTAAGCGCCATGGGACTCCCATCAGTGATATGGCAAAAACCTACCTGGGTAT
>Ga0209264_1000372_pt1 | contig 36285 bp, 34 predicted proteins | sample SaaInlV_DNA_150m_FD_184687 | JGI IMG/M metagenome (GOLD analysis project Ga0209264, IMG submission 184687) | Marine microbial communities from expanding oxygen minimum zones in the Saanich Inlet - SI075_LV_DNA_150m (SPAdes) (version 2) | ecosystem: Environmental > Aquatic > Marine > Unclassified... | reverse complement strand
ATAGAATGACGTTTATAATTTATACCACATAACTTACATATATCATTCTCTTTAAAATTACAATTATGATGTTCATAAAATCCTAATAATTTATTACAATATTCACAATTTTTATTATAACTTTTTTGTGTCTGAATAAAAGGACTAAAACTCATTATATTAATATATAATTGAAATTTATGTATTTAAGAATCATTCGATTCTTAATATACAAACTTAAAATAATTCAATATAGTAGAATTCATATTTTTCTTAGTAATATATTGAAATAATGGATATATATTATACATAATATTATTTTTATCTATTGCTAATAAAATATAATCAGTATAAGCACCATCTGTAACTATATAATTCTCATAGTATGAAATTATTTCTAATACAGTATATTTTTTTAATGTATGTCTTTTTATAAATCTACTATATATTGGTATAGTTTTTTCTCCTGAGTGACAATAATAATTAATGTTATCTTCTGTTAATTTTTCCTTTGTTAGTGGATCTCTTAATTCAAAATATTTTATATTATCTATTTTTTTTTTATTATCTTCATAATATATATCTATTTTTCTTTTATTATCTTCATAATATATATCTTTTAATATTTTTATTTTCTTATTTTCAAATTCACATACTAATTTTGTTACTTTTGAATTACCCATTATTATTATTACCTATTTCTTTTTAAATATATTGTTCAATATTATCTGGAAATTCATTTATATCAATATTGTAATAATGTTTCATTCTATTTAATATTTTTACATCATCTCGATCATTCATTTTTACCATAGAAATACTTACACCTTTCTTTCCAAATCTACCACATCTTCCAATACGATGAATATATGTTTCTTTATTAATTGGTAAATCATAATTTACTACTAAATTTACTTGAGGTATATCAATACCTCGAGCTAATAAATCGGTAGTTAATAAAATTCGAGTTTTACCATCTCTAAAATCTTTAACAATATTATTACGTTCATCCTGTGTCATTTTTCCATGAATACTAGTTATTGTAAAATTTTCTTTTTCTAATTGTTCAGTTAACCATTGAACTTTACGAATTGTATTACAAAAAATAATTGCCTGTGTTGTTGAAATAATATTATATAAATCCATTAAAACATCAAATTTATATTCTTCCATTTCCACATCCACATAAAATTGTGAAATTAATTCAACTGCAATTTCTGTTTTTTTAAGAAGAATTTTTTCTGGTTCTTCTAAAAATTTATTTGATAAATCAAAAACATTTTGTGATAATGTTGCTGAAATTAAAATTTTTTGAGCATTTTTATTTATACTACTTACAATATTATTAATATCATCTGTTACTCCATCACTTAAAATATCATCTGCTTCATCAATAACTAATAATGAAATATTATTTAATAATTTTTTACTCATAACATGATTTATTCTTCCAATTGTTCCGATAAAAATATCTGTATCTTTATCAAATTTTAAATTAGTACCACCAATTAGTAAACTTATTTTATGATTCGAAAATTTATTAATACTAATTGCTACATTATATATTTGTCTTGCTAATTCTCTTGTTGGTGATACAATTAAACATTTTCTTTTTTTAATATTATTAAAAATACCAATTAAATATGTTGCTGTTTTTCCTGTTCCTGATTGAGATTGAATAATACAATCTTTTTTTGTATTTATTGCATTAATTCCTTTTATCTGAATTGGAGAAGGATTATTAAAACCATATGTATAAATTCCTTTTAGAATATTTTCTGGAATATTTAAATTTTTAAAGTGTTTATGTTGTTCAGTCATTATTTAAATATATATTATATGTTTAAATAATGGGTGTTGATTTTGATTTTTATAATCTTACAAAACAAGAATATAGTTATTATATTACAAAAATGTATAATTATGGTTCAAATGATAAATTTTTATATAATTTATATACTAATTTAGAAAGAAAAATAATAGGTAGAGGATATGACGGACACAAGTTTGTTTATTCTAATATTGGTCATCTTTATAATTGTATTAAAACAATTATTTTTATTGAAGGATGGGATGAAAATGATATAATTGAAATTTTACCTGATTCTATAGGGTCTATTAAATATGGAATTTATAAAAATAAAAAAATATATGTAGATGATAATATTTTAATTAAAAATAATCATGAGTGTACTATGAGAAATTATCATGGAGGTGTTTGTCTTTTATGTGATAAATTAAATCATAGATAACCATTATAAATAAATATAACTTAATAAAATGAAAACTATAATCTATTAAAATAGTAGTTTAATTGATAATTATCATTTTCTATACCTATAGAAAAAATTGATATATATACATATTAAAGGTCTTGTTTTATATATATCAGTAATGACTTCAACAAAAAAGGTTAATATTATTGATGATTCACTTAAGACATCATATGAAACATTATCAAGTGATAAAATTGAATGTGTCTCTTTTATGGCTAAAAATAAAGGTGAATCACGAAAAGTTTCACTTTTAAAGTATTGTGGACAAGAACTTATTATGGAATCTCCAGAAATTAAAACATCACATTATGGTATTCCCTCATATCATGAAAAATATGCACCTAGTGATGATAAAAGAGAATATGTTAAAATTCCACTTAATCCAAAACAAAGTGATGATGTAAATACATTTATTAGTGCTTTGAATAAACTTGATGATTATCTTTCAAGTGATGCAGTAAAACTTAAAATTCTTGGAGAAAAAAAAGTATCTAAATATACATATTGTCCTATTGTTAGATCACCACATATTGATGAAGATGAAGAAAATGAAGAAAAAATTGCAAAAGCTAAAGCAAATCCGAATTATTGTAAAATGAATTTTTACAGACCTTATAACTCAAAATCAAAAAAAATTAAAACAAGATTTATTGAATTAATTCCACAAGAAGGAAGTGAAATTAAAACAATGAAGAGAATTAAATTTGATACAATTGACGAACTTCTTGATGATGTTCGTTATCAAGCATTAAATAAATATGTTTTTTCATTTGGTAGTATTTGGATTCAAGCAGGTCTTAAAACTTATGGTGTTACAATTAAACTACTTGAATTATATACTGTAAAACCATTATTGGGTAGTGGAAGTGTTGTATCTCATTTAATGGATAGTGATAGTGATGATGATCAAGATAATAGAGAAGGATCATCTGATTCAGAAGAACAACCACAAAATACACAAAATACAAAAACACAACAAGTATTTACAAATGAAGATGATGTTAATGAAAATTCAGAATCTAATTCAGATTCTAATTCTGATTCTGAATCTGAATCAGAAGTTGAAGAAACACCAAAACCAATTGTTAGAAAAACAAGAGGACGGAAAAAGAATCTGAGTAAAAATACATAATTTAAAAATTTATTTTATTTTATTTAAATAAATAATAATATTATATCATAATGAATTTTAAATCTCCATTTAGGTTAGATGAAATTAAGTTTGAAAATATTCGTTATACAGAAATAAAAAATATGTCTGATAAAACAATTATATATACAAAATATGAATATAAAGGAAGATTATGTAACTTTGTATTTCAAAGTCCATCATTAATTAATGAAAATCAACCAATTCAAAGTAATAATTCTTATAATTTAGATATTTTTTTGAAAGGTATTAATCAAAATAAAACAAATTTATTTGTTGGATTTTTAAATAATTTAGATAGAACAATAATTAATGATGCAAAAAATAATTCACAATGGTTTGATAATTTTATTGTAAATGATAATATGATATTTCATAAAACAATAAGAGATAATGATGATTGTAAAAATGGTGTATTTCGTGCAAAAATTTTAAAAACTCATGATTTTGAAACAATATTACAAATAAATAATAAAGATAGAATAAATATTAATAAAATTCCTCAAAATAGTGATGTTAAAATGATTCTTGAAGTATATGCAATTTGGATTAATCATAATGGTTTTGGTGTATTTATTAGACCTATATTAATTTCATTTAAACCAACTAAAAAAATGATTTATAATTATAAATTATTAGATGAAAGTAGTGATGAAATTGAAGATGATGATGTAATAAATACTGAAATATCTAATTTATTTATTAAACATGAATCAAATTATAATAATAATAATAATAATAATAATACATCAATATTAGAAATGCCAGGTACGAATATATTAAGTTCAACATCTAGTTAGTAACTATTAATAATATAAAAAAACAAACATATTATATTAAATATTTAATATAATATGTTTAAAAAACATATATTATTTTAAATAAATATTTTTATTTAGTTTTATATGGTTTTAACCACAAATGAATTATATGATAAACTTGAATTAAAGAATCAAGAAAAAGTTCTATTACGTTCTCTTAAAGATTATTATAAAAATAATATTTGTAATTTATTAATTCTAATAGAGATTATTAATAGTGATAATAAAATATCAAAAAGAACTATTGAATATTTTGTAACACAATATTCAATAAAAAATAATATTAATTATACATTAAATGAAAATAATAATAATATTATTTTTAATGTATATAATTCTTATAAAAATCAATTAAAAGCATATAAAAAGAAATATTTCGATCCCTTTGGAAGGGGAGATAGAATACCATTTATTCTTGATGATTATTGTATAATAACAACAATTGGACAATTAAATTTTTATAAGTGGTTTTTTTCAAAAAAGATATATGATTATTGTTATAGTAATTATAATATAATTCAAGTATCATTATTATCAATTAAAAAAAAACCTAAAAAACTTAAAAATAATATTAATAAAAATATTAAATATGATTATTGTTCTAATATAAATAATAATGGTCATATTATTGTTAGTTACTCTTTATAAAATATATAATTATTATTAGTTACTCTTTATAAAATATATAATTATTATTCTAATATAAATAATAATGGCTATTACTATTAGTTACTCTTTATAAAATATATGATATTATTCTAATATAAATAATAATGGTCATATTATTGTTAGTTACTCTTTATAAAATATATAATTACTATTAGTTACTCTTTATAAAATATATAATTATTATTAGTTACTCTTTATAAAATATATAATTATTATTAGTTACTCTTTATAAAATATATGATATTATTCTAATATAAATAATAATGGCTATATTACTATTAGTTACTCTTTATAAAATATATGATATTATTCTAATATAAATAATAATGGTCATATTATTGTTAGTTACTCTTTATAAAATATATAATTACTATTAGTTACTCTTTATAAAATATATAATTATTATTAGTTACTCTTTATAAAATATATAATTATTATTAGTTACTCTTTATAAAATATATGATATTATTCTAATATAAATAATAATGGCTATTAGTATTAGTTACTCATAAAAAAATTGATATTATAATATATTATTGGCTAAATCTATTATATATAATGTCTGATACAGAACATAATGATACTATTGAAATTTCTACTGAAGAAAATATTGAAAGTAAATCGAAATCAACTATCTCATTTCATGACTATATTGTTACATTTGAGGATAAATTTTCTGAATTTATAAATAAATTTGAAGAATTCAAAGAAGAAGAAGATAATCTTCAAAAAATGATGAAAGAATATAATAGTAAACGTAAAACATTTTATAAAGAAATTTCACATATTATTAAAAATGTAAATAATTTTACATCTAAACTTGAAAAAATACATAATAAAGATAATAAAACTAAACGTAAAAATAAACATTCAGAAAAGACAGGGAAATCAGGATTTAATAAACCTGCACCTGTACCTAAACAATTATCTAAATATATCGGTTTAGATGATGATATTGAAATGACAAGACCACAACTTCTTAAAATGCTAAATGCTAAATTTCAAGAAGATGGTTTTAAAGATAAATCAATAACAACTATTACAAGTTCAAAAGCAGCAAAAAGACTAGGTGTCGAAAAAGGTTATGTGATTAGTTCAAAACAATATCATACTTTTATTGCATCATATTTTCATAAACAGAAAGCAGAAGAAACATTAGTTGATATCTAATAATTTTTCTTTATTATTTTCATTATAATTATAAATAATATTAAATTTAATAAAAATATTTATATTACCTAATATATAATTTGTATTATATATATTGCCATCACGATGTGGTATATAATTATTTATTTTAATTTCATTTATATTAAATGTAATACCATATATATATTCATATAAACTTATATTTTTATTAAATATAATTTTATTTCCCCCCCATGTATAATTATCTGGTAATATTAATTTTATTATTAAATTACCATTATCAATATCTATATCTCCACATTCATTAAATACAATATATTGTGATTTCATTTCAAATTTATATGTATTATAAATATAATTTTTTTTATAATTATCATATCTACTTACTTTAATTTTTTTAATTTCTTCTAAATCATCTAAATCAATTGTAAAATTAAAAATAATATTATTTTTATTATACTTTTGATATATTATTGGTAAATCATTATAATATTCACACATTGTCTCATCACAATGATCACTTTCTGAATAATTATTATGTTCTTTTTTTTTTTTTGGAACTTTTTTATTCATAAACATTTTTATAAATTCAAATAAATTTAAATCATTTAGTATTGTATTAATATTTAATATTTTTTTAATATTTATATTATATTTTTTTAATTCACTTTCCCAATCTATATTTCCACCATTATATATTTTCTCTAATAATGAATGGAAATCATCTTTATTATTTATATTATTATATTGTATTCGTGAGGTATTATTAATTAAAATATTATAAGCATAATTAATTTCTTGAAATTTTTTTGTTGCTATATCCTTATCTTTACATTTATCAGGATGATATATTTTTGCTAATTTTAAATATTTTTTTCTTATATCATCTTCTGTTGCATTATATTCTAAATCTAATATTTTATACAAGTCTATCATCGTCTAAATATTAATTAATATTTATATTTATATATTAATGGAACAAATAATAAATAATATTCAAAATAAAAATAATAAAATTAATTCTTTTATTGAAAAAATAAAAGAATTAGATAATTATAATATTGATATGTTATATCATATTTTTGAAAATATTGATGATACTTTTGACAAACTTGAAAATTATTATTATTTAATGTTAGATAAAGAAGATATCATTAAAAATATACAAGAACAGAAACAAATTAAGAATATTAAAATTAGTCAACAGATTCAAAAAACATTATTACCTTATATGTTTCTTATGAAAATGAGATTAGATGATACAATATAAGAAATATATAATCTTTAAAAATTCATTTATATTATAATAAATGTATTATTGTTTCGTTTAAACTCGCATGATCTCGACTTCCCTGATATTCAGTAATTCGATCACCTTGTTTGAATTTAATTGTGGGGAAACTATTTACATTAAATTTTACAAGTTCATTATTATTTTTGTCTGCGTCATATTCAATAAACTTGTATTTATTTTCATATTGACTTTTTAATTTATCCCAAGTTGATTTAAAATTTTTACAATGACCACACCAGTCTGCTTTAAATAATAAAATTTCTATATCTTTATTTTCATTTTTATTTTCATTTCTTTCACCTCTTCCACCTCTTAATGGTGGGTTTTTTTTTAAATTTAAATATTTTACTTTATACATAAGATATTTTTCTTTAAAATTTAAATTACTCATATAATTAATTTTAGATTATTTTAAATTATATGAGTGATTTAAAACAATAATTCATAATTTGAATCTATATGTGTTAGAGTCTATTATTTATCCAATTAATTATTTTTGATAATATTATAATTGGTTGGTAATCTTTATTAAATAATGGAACTAATAATGTATGATGACCATCTTCTAAAAGAAATAATTCTTTATCTACTGATGATGAGTGATCAATAAATGATTTTGTTTTTTTATAACAAGTTACTTTATCAGTCATCGAATGAATTGCTAAAATAGGTAAATTAAATTTTTCTTTATTTTCAAATACCCATCGTGAACTTAAATAACATTCACGACTTGTACTTAATCTAAATTTACCCTTATACGCATATTTATTTAATGTTTTTAATAAATTATATTTTGGATTACAACATCCTTCATTCATTTTATGTGTTCCTATCATTTTATATGATGGAAAATAATATGATATTTTTAATACTAGATTTATAATATTTTGTGAGGGTAATAATTCATCATTTACCCCACATAATGGAGCTAATAATATTACTCCATCTAACTTTAAATTATATTTTAAACAACTTTTTAATATTACACATCCGCCCATTGATTCAGCAATGACAAATATTTTTTTACTTGAATATATACATTTTACATATCTATATATTGTCATAAAGTCTTCCACTAATTCATCAAAATTTTGTATATAACACGATTTACCATCACTTTTCCCATGACCTCGAAATTCTAACCCATATGATAATATATTTAATTTTTTAAAAAAATTTATTCTATTATCAAAATCATTATTTGTTAATGTGTCATATTGAAAATTACTTCCAATTCCATGAAGATGAATTAATATACAATTCGGATTATTAATATTATGAGTAATTATATTTAATTTAATATCTTTATTGAATAAAAAAAATTCTCTCATAATCTATTTATTCATAGATTTTTTTTTAATATTTTTTATAATTTTTTAAAATTTAACATAATGTAATATATATGATTGTTTTAATAAAGCTTCTAAATTATTTATTATACTTACTTTTGAATCATTATACAAATACCATTTATTATTACGATAACCAAAATAAATATAATGACCATTATCTAAAGAGCCAATATGAATAATACCACCAATTAATCTATAATTATGTCTCCAATTTATAGGAATAAATATATCATTATTTAACTTTCTGTAATTATCAAAACGTTTTAATATTATTATTATTTCATTTGGCCATTGTTCAGTACTTATTAATTTACGACTTGGTGTTTTATTATTACATTTATCACATTCTATTTTATTATTATCTGTAAATTTTATTATTGTTTTATATTGTCTATAACTTTCACTTAAATCATTTGTTAATGGTAATATTAAATAATAATTATATTCTTTATGATCACGTTCATTTAAACAAGAACGCATTTTACATTTTATATTAACATTTGTTTTTATTTCAAATATATTTTTTAATCTATTATTACATTCATTATTTACTAATTCAAATAAATATATTAAAAATTCAAAACTATCTTGTTGATTATTATTTTTGAATATTTTATTATATTCTCCTATTATTTTTTTAAATTCAATCGGTGCAACACATTTTGTTTTAGATTGTTCAAATAAATTATATAATACTTTTATTTTTGAAGATTTTGATTTTTTAATAGTATTTTTAAAACCATCGCTATTAAATAATAATTGTAATACTGAATTCATATAACAAGTATTTCCAATATTTATTAAACCATTCATTATAATTAATTATAAATTAAAATAATAAAATATTATGAATTTAATGATCTCATTTTATAATAATCTATGTATTTAAAATCTAGATAATTATGTTTATGAAAGAACTATACTTCGTAATGTATTCATAAAAATTGATAAATAATAATTAAAATAATATTATTTTAATTATTATTTAATGGTATATATTTCACTATATTTAATAGCTTCTAATTATTATACAAATTTTCAAGTTAATAATATTACACTTTATGATATTTATAAATATCTTATAACAAATTATGATTTTACACTTGTAGAATTAAAAAAATGTATTTTTATTAGTGATGATGATATTATGAAAAGAGAAGATATTTATTGTAATGATCAAATTATGATCAGTTGTACAAATTATGATATTAGATGTAAATTTATGGAATTTATGATAGAATCTGAAATTAATTCTGAATCATCATCTGATAATTCAGATTGTCAATCTGAAGAAATTGAAATAAATGAACAACCAGTGGATTATTTACTTGATCCTAATTTTAAGATACTTTTAAAGATTATAAAAAATAATCCTCAATATTTACAATTAGCATGTACTTTTATTAGTCATGGTGATATTGTTCATGAAATTGATGATTATGTTTGGAATAGTGAATATAATTATATTTATGAAAAAATTAAAAATGAATATAAAGATGATGATAATTTAAAAAATATTATTTGTCATTATAATGGTAATGAAAATTTAATTAGACGATATATGCTTATGATCTAATTTATTAACTTTATAAAAATTGATTATTTTATATATTAATTAATAATATAAATCATTAATGTCGACACTTAATCTTTTTAATAATCTTGAAGAATTAAACTATTGGTGGAAAAATCAAATTGTTATACGTGGATTTTATAATTGGTCACCATATACATTTACGGATGAAGATTTTAAATATAAAAATGAAATAATAGATATATTATATTATGAGAGAAATATTCAATCTTATTATAAAAATAATAAAGATGATAAAAATATTATAATATATTTGTCATTAGCATTATTAAATCAAACTAAATGGTCACTTTCAGATATTATTTTAGATTTTAAAAATAAGATTATCGACCAGTCTTTTGATAATATTGAATTAAAATATTTATATATTAAAATACGACAATTATCAAATTTTGCATATATTGATGATCTTGAATTATTAATTTTTACAAGTTTAAATTATGCATCATTTTTGTTATTTTTATATTATATAGAGAATAATACTAGTACTGATCAATGTTATGATGCTTATTTATATAAAGCAGTGAATGAAAATTGTTCTCAAGCAATATTGTGGAAAATAAATAATATACAAGATGAGAATATAATTCAACAGTATAAATCACAATATATTAAAGTTTTAACAAATGAAGAAAGATATTATGAATTAGGTCGGTTTTATTATGATAATAATGATAATAAACAAGCTTTATATTATTATAAAAAATCTTATGAAAGATATAATGATTTCTTTTCACTTAAAACATTATATGATTTTTATTATAATTGTAATATAAATTATTCAATTAAATATCTTGAAATTATATGTGAAAAATATAATGATAATTATTATTTAAAAGAACTTGTCGATTTTTATTATAATAATTTATATTTTAATAAAATAATTACTATTTATGAAAAATTAATTAATAATAAATGTTATGAATATTATTATAAAATGGCTATTTTATATGATACAGAATTTGATAATAAACAAAATTATCTTAAATATATAAAAAAAGCAATTGAATATAATATTCCCAATTCAAAAGAACATTTTATTAATTATATTGAATTAAATGATATTAATGATATGTCAATAACTATGTTTATTTGTAATAAGTTTTAATACTATTTTTAAATATAATATTTCAAAAAAGATATTTTATTTATGTTTATTTGTAATAAGTTTTAATACTATTTTTAAATATAATATTTCAAAAAAGATATTTTATTTATGTTTATTTGTAATAAGTTTTAATACTATTTTTAAATATAATATTTCAAAAAAGATATTTTATTTATGTTTATTTGTAATAAGTTTTAATACTATTTTTAAATATAATATTTCAAAAAAGATATTTTATTTATGTTTATTTGTAATAAGTTTAATACTATTTTTTTATATATTTCAATTCAAAAGAATATTTTATTAATTATATAATGATATATTAATAATAAGTTTTAATTTAAAATATTTTAAATTAAATAAACCTTATAAAAATCTAGGTAATCATGTTTACAAAAGAACTATACTTTGTAATGTACTCGTAAAAATTGACAAGGATGTTATTAACTTTATAAAAATTGACATTTTATATATTTAAATATTAACTTATATTATATTTGATGACTTCAAAAAAAACTGAAAGAGGATTCTGGGAATATTCATTTTTCCAAAAAACAAATAAAGAAATTAATGAACAAGATATTAAATCAAAATGCCCAACTGGTAATTTTGATCATTACAAAATTCATAAAATGATGTATCCATCAGAAAATAAAGAGGATATATTATTACAAAAATATAATAATGGTGAAAAATTAAAATCAAATGAACAACTTATTGTTCAAAATATTATTGAAAAAGAAGAAAAACAAAGAGAATCAGATAATGAAAAAATTAATAAATTTGGATTAAATGCAAAAAATATTACTACTGATGAAGGTCGAATTAGATTACTTTTAATCGTAGCACAGAATAAATTAAAAGAAGAAGATTATGAAATGGTTTATTATGTACATATGAAATTAAGTGAATTTAATATTCCACAAAATATTAAAGAAAATAATTTAACATTATTTGATAATATTAATAATGCTATTAAAAAAGTAAATAAAATTAAATTACAGTTTACAAAATTTCATAGTAATATGCCACCATTAAATCAAAAAGGATTTAATAGTTTAGATCCATTTCAAAAACAAGTTATTTATAATATTGATCATAATATTAGTTGTATTGTTCAAGCACCAACTAGTAGTGGTAAATCTATTTTAACTGGATATCTTTATACAAAAAAAAATATGAAAGCAATTATTGTTGTTCCAACTGATATTCTTGCTTGGCAAATGGCATCAATGGTTGGTAAAATTAATGGTAAAGATATTCCACTTGTAACACAAACTTATCAATCATCACCAAAACGTGATGAATTAATTGATCGTATTAATAATGTTGGTATTGTTGTTGGAACCCCAACATTTTTATTAGATATTCTACCATTAGTTAATGTTACATTTGATTGGCTTGTTATAGATGAAATTCATATGATTGGTAAAAATAAATGTAGTGAAATGGAAACAATTGCAAAAGTATATAATGATACAAAAGTATTGGCATTATCTGCAACAATTGGTAATGTAGAATATTTACAAGAGTGGTTTAAAACAATTGGATATAATAATATTGATGTTGTCAAATGTAATAAACGTTTTTTCAATTTACAGCGTTTTTATTATCAAGATGGTAAATTAAATCGTATTACACCATTATCTATGGTCAATGTTAATGATTTTGTATCTGATGTTGATGAACCATTAATTTTAAAAAAAAATTTATGTCCAACACCACCCGATGTATGGGATCTTGTAGAAAAATTAGATTTAGAAGAAGATGATGAAAATGAATATTATTATAAAGGAACACGAATTGATTTGGATCCATATGTATATTTTGAAGATAAACGTATTACACTTGATATGTGTAATGAATATTATAATCATTTAATTAGATATATGTGTGACACAATGGAAGATGAAGATATTGAAGATATTTTAAATAGTTCAAATAAAGTGAAAAATGTTCAATATAATTTAGTTGATGTTGCTTTTACATTGAAACATAGTAATAAAACACCTGCAATTATTTTTAATACTGATACTTGGAAATGTCTTGAAATGGTAAAACATTTTAGTAAAAATGTTATTGAACGTGAAAATACAAAATATCCAAATCTTTACAAAAAACGATTAAAATTACAATCAAAAGCAAAACAAATGGAAAAAAAGGCTGATAAATTAAAATTAGATGATATGACAGAGAAACAACAATCTAAAGCATTAATGAGTGGGAAAATGGATGAATTTACAGTTTCCCAAATCAGTTTAAATGAACCACATAAAGATTTTATTTTTAATAAACATCAAAAAATATCACAATATAATATTGATAAATGGTATGATATATTAAAAAAATACTTTCCAATGAATGGAATTGAATATCATTATATTATTGATCTTTTATGGAGAGGTGTAGGAATTTACGTTAAAGGATTACCTGATCCTTATCTTCGTATTATTCAAAATATGGCTTGTGATGGAGATCTTGCAATTGTATTTTCTGATGATAGTCTTGTTTTTGGTGTATCTATGCCTTTTCGAACAACTGTTATAACAAATGATAATATTGATAGTATGATGTATCATCAAATGTCAGGACGTGCTGGTAGACGTGGTTTAGATAAAGAAGGTAATGTTGTATTTGTAAATAACTCTTGGGAAAGAATAAAAGAATTATCAACAAGTACTATACCACAAGTAGATGGATATGATACAATGACATATGGTTATTTATTTTCAACAAAAATAAATAATAATAATAGATGGTTATTATCAAGTAAACATTATTTACATAAAGATATTAATGATGAATATGTAAATTATTATTATTCAATAGTAAAAAAAAATATGGAAAATGGATGGGGATTTATCAATAGTAATGATATCAATTTAAATATAATGATGTGGAAATTAAGACATTCTGAAGATTGTTATAGAATTCCATTTTTAATTGAAGAAATTAAAAATAAATATAAAAATTGTAATCCAAATAGTGAACAAACTCAAATTGAATTTGCTCATTTTATGTTATCTTTTACTAATATTATTACAACATTTGATGATAATATTTTGACTTGTATTGATGAAAATATTAAATTAAAATTAATTAAATTAGAAATTGAAGTTCCCGATAATATTTGTAATAGATTATATAGTTGTATTAAAGAAAATCGACTAGTTAATAATACAGAAAATAATAATAGTGTGAGAGAAAATTTAATTAAATTTGCAGAAAATTTAAAACATGTTCAACATTACTTTTATCATAATAAAGATATTCAAATTGCTCGATTAGTTGGTAAATTATTAACAAGAATATGGTGGATTTATCATTCATCATCACCATTAATGGTATAAATACTTTTTATAAAAATTAATTTAAAAATTGAAATAATTAATATAAAATAAATTATTTTATATTAATTAAATGATTAATAGTACATCAGATTGTGGTATTTATAATTATAAAATTATAACTGAAAATGATAATATGGATCCAACAGTAATACTTGAGATAAATAATAATTCATATAATACATCATGTTTTAGAATTATTATTGATAATTCTGAAAATTATAATAATCTTTTATCAAAAGATTATATTAATACAGTTTTAAAATCATTTGATGAAAATAAACCATATTTTCGTTTTAGAATAAATAATTGGAAGAATGATAGATATTCTTATTTATATATAAATAATAATCTGTTAAGTTTTGATCTAGGTAGTTATCAATATAAATATAATGTTACTTTTAATATCAATAATTCAAATACAAATATTAAATTTTTTAAACAAATGATTTATAATCTTCATAAAACTTGTTTAAGAAATGAAGAAATTAAAACTATATAAAATTAATATTTTTATTTATTTATTCTAATTAATATATAATGTTACTATCAATATAAAAATTGAAATAATTAATATAAAATAATTTATTTTATATTAATTTAATGATTAATAGTACATCAGATTGTGGTATTTATAATTATAAAATTATAACTGAAAATGATAATATGGATCCAATAGTAGTACTTGAGATAAATATTTATAATTCATATAAAACGTCATGTTTTAAAATTTATATTGATAGTTCTGAAAATTATAATAATCTTTTATCAAATGATTATATTAATACAGTTTTAAAATCATTTGATGAAAATAAACCATATTTTCATTTTAGAATAAATGGCTGGAATGGATATTCTTATTTATATATAGAGAATAATCTGTTAAGTTTTGATCTAGATTGTTATCAATATAATTATAATGTTAATTTTAATATCAATAATACAGATATTAAATTTTTTAAACAAATGATTTATAATCTTCATAAAACATGTTTAAGAAATGAAGAAATTAAAACTATATAAAATTAATATTTTATTTATTTATTCTAATTAATATATAATGTTAATATCTGGTTCTGTGGGATATGTATATTTAGAAAAAAATAATAAAAAAATATTAGTTTTATCTGATATTCATGATGGTCTAGAATATTGTACTAATAATAGTAATAATATTATGATTCAAGATTTTTTAAAAATGAAAAGTATTAGTAATTATACTTTACTTGAAGAAGCGACAGAAGAAAAACGTAATTCTTTAAAACCATTATGGACTGGTTCAGTTCATACAATGGCATTACGTGATCTGATTATAAAAGATCAAAATATTATTCCTATTGATATTAGGCCATTATTATTACCTTTTTCATGGGAAATAATGAAAGAAAAGGATAATTATAAAAAAATTAAATTACATGAATATTTAAATTTAATTGGATTTTTTTTTAAAGGACATGGTTTATTATGGAAGAAATATATTGATCCATATATTAATAAAATGAATGAAAAAGAGAAAAAAAAATTAATGGCACATATAAATTGTATTAATAATATATTTATTATATTTTTAAAAGATAATAATAATAAAACTATTGAATATTATTTTAATCAAGAACCAGAAAAATTAAATGAAATAAATAATATTGTATCATTTATAATGGAATGGTATTCACTATTTAAAATTTTAAATAATGAACAAAATAGTATAATTCATTTGGGTTTAGCTCATTCTGAAAGATTAGTATTTAATTTATTTGAAATATATAATTATCAAATTATTGATAAACAAGGTGTTATTAAAATGGAACAGGTTAATGATAATATAAAAGCATGTATAAAAATTAATGAATCACTTAATAATAAATTTAATAAAAAATATTCTCTATATTATTAATGACTAAAAAAACATTTACAAAAGAAGATTATTTATCTCCAGATGGTATGTTAACAAGTATTTGGGGTCCTCCAATGTGGTTCTCTTTACATATGATTAGTTTTAATTATCCTATTAAACCGACAATAAAAGATAAAGAATATTATTATAATTATTTCAAAAATATAATATTTATTTTACCTTGTAAATATTGTAGAGATAATTTAAAAAAAAATTATAAAAAATTAGAATTTAATAAAAAAAATTTAAATAAAATATTTAAGAATCGTGACAGTTTATCACGATTTATTTATAAATTACATGAAGCAGTAAATAAAATGCTTTATAAAAAATCAAATTTAACATATGAACAGGTTCGTGATAGATATGAACATTTTAGAGCAAGATGTTTAAATAATAGACCTATTTCTAAAATAGAAAAAGGTTGTACTGATAGTCTTTATGGTATGAAAGGAAAATGTGTTTTAAATATTGTACCACGATGTGGTAATTCAAAATCATTTAATATGGATAATAAATGTAAAATTATTCGAAAAAAATAAATAATTATTTGAAATTATATATTATTATTAATATTAATGATAATAACTATTTTAGTAAATTATATATTTATAAAAAATTTTTATAAATATAATGGTAGTTTATTATTTATATTATTTTCTTTATAATTAATGATTTAATATATAGAATAATAATAAACATAACATATTTGAATGAATATATAATTTAAAAAGAATATTTTAGTAGAATTGGATTTTCTAATTAATTAATACCATATTTTTGTATTAATTGATTTACTAAAATAACATATTCACGTTCTGCAACATTTTTTGTTGTATTTTTAACACTATTCCAAGCTAACCATTTTTTTCTGGCTTTAATATTTAATATAGATGGTTGTGATATATTAATATTTCCTTCTGTTGCTTGTTTATAATATTTATATAAATTAGATAATTCGTCATTTATTGGTGTTTGTGATAATTTTTGTACATATTTAACAGCAGTTAAAAACTCTTTAGACATTATATTAATTTATATTAATATCTTCTAATTGTTCGTCTATTTCGCGCATCTCTTCAGTTGTTAAATCTTGATTTTTTAAATTTAAATCTTCTTCTGAACTATTAATTAATTCTTCTATATTATTATGTATATTATTTTCTTGAATAACTTTTGGTAATTTATTTTGTGATTGGTTTTTATAATCATATCTTTCATTTTCTACATCTTCTTCATTATCATTTTCTTCATCTGATTCAACTAGTAATGATGTATCTAGTTTCCTTATTTTAATTGACTTATTATTATTAAATGGACAAATTGATGATTTTTTATTTATAACTAAATAAAAATATAATCCAATAATAAATAATATAAATACAATTATCCATTTAAATTGTGGATGATGATATAAATTCTTACAAAGTTCTTTTAAATTTGGTTTTTCTGATACTAATAATGGAATTATTTCTGGGCTTACAGTATTTGACATTAATCAAATATATATTTTTTTTTAAAAATAAAACGAGTTTTAAAAACAAATTCTTTTTTACTTTAATGTTAACTAGATATCAAAAAACACAATTAAATAATATTAACTGGAATGAATGGGTTTCTGCATCAAGTGTTCGTAATTATTTATTAAATGATACATTACTTGATTTTGTTAAAACATATAAAATAAAAAATATAAATGATTTACCAAAAAAATTAAAACAAAATTGTAATAATATTATTACAAATAAAGAAAAAAAAATTAATAATTTTACAAGTGCAATCATGGAACAAGGTAATTTATTTGAACAACAAATATATAATCAATTACAAAGATATAATATAATTAAAATTGGTAATAGTTATGAAAGTAGATATTATGATAATTATATTTTAACGAAAAATGCAATGATGGAAGGTTATGATATTATTTATCAAGGTGTATTACATGATTATAAAAATAAATTATATGGATGTCCAGATTTACTTGTTAGATCAGATAAAGTTAATTATATTTTTAAACAAGATTTAGATTTAGAAAAAATTAAATCTCCATTATTAGGTGATTATTATTATATTATAATTGATATTAAATGTTCAACATTAAATATTGCATCCAATGGTATTAATATACATAATATTGATAGTGTTAACGCATTTAAAGGTCAATTATATATTTATAATAAAATTTTAAATAATATTCAAGGATGTTCATCTAATAAAACATTTATTATTGCAAGTAATTATAAAAATAAAAATAATAATAATTTTATTGCTGAAGTTAATTTTAAAGATTATGATAAAAAATTTGTTAAATTAACAGAAAATGCAATTAAATGGTTAAAGTTAATGAAATCGGATGGTCATAATTGGAATTTATTACCACAACCCTCACATCTAGAATTATATCCAAATATGTGTTCACAAAATGATTATTATGGTATTAAAAAACAATTAAGTAAAAAATGTAATGAAATTACAAGTATTTATCATTGTGGTGTAAAACATAGAAATAATTGTCATAAACGAAATATTAATAATTATATGGATGAAAAATGTAATAGTGAAATATTAGATGTTCCTAAAAAAAAAGCAAAAATTATTGATCAAATATTAAATATTGAAAGAGGTGATAATCTTATACATTTAGATGATTTTAATAAAAAAAAATTAAATTTTTTAAAAAATAAAAATGTTTATTATTTAGATTTTGAAGCATGTCAAGAATTATATAAAATTAATGGGAAATATTATATTAATATGATTGGAGTAGGATGGATTATGAATAATAAATGGCATTATAAAAATTTTTTTATGAAAGAATTAACAGAAACTGAAGAAAAAAATATATTTAAACAATTTAATAAATTTATAAAAACAAATAGTAATGATCCTCTTTTTATTCATTGGCATAATTATGAAAAAACAAATTATAATAGATTAAAAAATAAATATAATTTATTTAATTATAATTTTTTTGATCTATGTAATTTTTTTATTAATAATTCAATTATTGTTAAAAATAGTAAAAATTTTAAATTAAAAAATGTTGCAAAATCAATGTATATGCATAATATGATTACAACAACTTGGGATAATAATATTATAAATGGATTAGATGCAATGTATGAAATGTTTAATATGTATCAAAATAATAATTTCACAAATTTAAATACGGTTATAAAATATAATGAAGTTGATTGTAAAGTTATGTATGATATGATTAAATATTTAAATAATAAAAATTAATTTGAATAAAATCTTACTAAAATAAGATAGTAAGTTTTTCAATATAGGCATTCGTAAACACGAATAGAACTCTTTTATAAAAATTGATAAATAATAATTAAAAAAGATTAATTATTAGATTGATAATGGAGAATACAAATATAACAAAGAATAATGAAATTAAAAAAAATCCAAATGTAATATTAATTAATGATGATAATTATATACCAAGTGCACCACTTACACCATTAAATAATGAAAATCCACCTGAATATTCACAATTTGATGATGATTTAGATAGATTTAGATTATCAACCTTTTTGACAGATTTTGATAATATTATTGAATTTAATAATTTATATGCTAATTTAAATGCTTTAATACATGAATCACATTCAAATGGTATAGTTTCAGGACCATTTCATAAAGTATATAAAATTGATATTGAATTTTGTAAAGAATTATATTATAATATAAAATTATTTAATACAAAAAATAATGAAATGATGAAATTAAGAGATATATTAACAAATTCGGCATTAATAATCTTAAACAAATCAGAAAAAGAAAATAAAATTAAATATGAAATTAAGTAAGTTTTAAAGCAAAAATCATTTATCATAATAATGGGTTATGATAAATTTTTTTTTTTTATTAGTAAAAATTTTACAAATAAATGTTATGATACAATTTATACCACACATAAAAATAATATAATTACTAAAAATTTATTTTTTGATATTAATTATATTATTTATAAATGTATTTATGATATTGAAAATGATATTAATAATATTATAAAAAATATATTAGCAATTGAATATACAGATATTAATATTATTAAATCAAATATTAATGAAATTTATAAAAATAATCATTATTTAAATATTATTGAATTTTCATTGAATTATAATATATTTATAAATAATATTAACTTAAAAATTAATGATTTAATTTATATTAAAATATTTGATTATATTTATAATACAATTAATAATATATATAATATTAAATATATTGAAAGTATACATATATTTTTCGATGGTATACCGTCATATTCAAAAATATTAGAACAACGTAAAAGAAGATTGAAAAATTTTTTAATATCACAATATAAAAAAAATAATATGATAAATGTAAATGATTATAAATATGAAGATATCAATATAATATATAATTATAAAAAATATATTAATAAAATATTTTCATTTAATAAAAATTATGGACCAAAAAGTAAATTTTTATTAAATTTAAGTTTATATTTAAAAATTAAATTAGAAGAATATTTTAAAAAAGTGCATATATATGATGGATTAGAGTATGGTGAGGCAGATTTTAAAATATTAAAAGAATTATCAAAATATAAAGATGTTTATATTCATTCTTGTGATTCTGATTTTTTATATTTTATTATTTTATATTATTTAAAATATAATAATAATTATAAATTTATTAAATATAATAATAATAATTCATATGATATTTTTAAATCAAAAAATATTGTTAATTTAATTATAAATAAATATAAATCAATTAATAATATTATTGATGAAATTAATATTAATTTTATCTATGATTTTTTATTTTTAATACAACTTTTCGGTAATGATATTATACCAGAAGTATTTGAATTAGGTATACATATTAATATTAAAATTTATTTTGTTACACATTATATTTTATATAAAAATAATGATTTTATTATTAATTTAAATGATAATCATATTATTAATTATAATAATTTATCAAAATGGTTATCTTTATTAAATAATATTAATTTATTTTCAATGAAATATTTAACAAAATATTTTAAATTACCATATAACTTTATTTTATGTATCTGTCAAGATTTAAAATATAATGTTAACCAATTTATAAATAAATTAGTTATTCCTTATCTTAATGGTAATGTTAATATATTAAATGAAATTAATATAGATCAAAAAAATAAAGAATATATTCAAAAATGTTTTACATATATTTTTGATAAAACAAATAAAAATGATTTTGGTCTTACACGTAAAAATATATCATATGAATATAGTAATGATAATTATGATACTTTTTATAATTTAATTAAAAATAATGCAATTAAATATGTTTATGAAAAATTAAATTATGATTTTATTAAAAAATTAAATCCAAAGAATTGTTATAAAGAATATATTAATTATACAAATAAATCAGATATTTATAATTTTTTTTTAGTATTAACTAAACAAACTGAAATTCTATTTGATATTAATAAATATAATCCTTGTAATTTATTTTATTGTTCTTCATTTTATGGACCAAATATTAATTATATTATTAATTATATAAATAAAAATGATATGAGTATATTTTTTAATAGACAAAATAATAATAATATTTATTTTAATAAACTTAATCATCATATTTTTATTACACCATATTTATATAATTCACAATACTTATCTTTTTTTAAAAATAATTATATTAAAAATATATTAAATATTCTTAATTTTCAAGTAAAGGGTATTATTTATGATAATAATTTTATATTAAGAGATATTGATCCAATTTTATATTTAAATACAATAAATACGATTATAAATATGTTTAAGATACATAATATCATAAAACTTTATAAAAATAATAACCTCATTTATTATAATGTTACAACCAAAAAATGATAAAAGAAAATTTGAAAAAGGGATTTTATCTAATAATATTCAATATATTATTACACAAGATAGTACAATAGATACTGCACATGTTTATGTTAATATTGGTGTTGGTAGTTATTGTGATAGTTATGATGGTATTGCTCATTTTTTAGAACATATGTTATTTTTAGGTAGTACGAAATATCCACAAGAAAGTTATTTTTCAGATAAAGTAAGTGAATTTGGTGGAACAAATAATGCATATACAAGTTTATTTAATACAGTTTATTTTTTTAGTATAAATAATAAAAAATTAAATGATGTTTTAGATATATTTTCACGATTTTTTATCGATCCATTATTTAATGAAAATTGTATTAAACGTGAATTAAATGCTGTTAATTCTGAACATTATAAAAATAAAAATAATGAAATATGGTATATTCATCAAACAATATTAAATTTAGCAAAATCAAATTATAATCGTTTCACCACAGGTAGTTTAAAAACACTTAATAAACCTGATATTAGAGAAAAAATGATTGAATTTTATAATAATTATTATTGTTCTGATAATATAACTATTTCAATTGTATCACCTACTGATATTTCCATTATTAAAACATATCTTAATAATACATTTGGTAATATAATTGAAAAACAATCAAAAAAATATGAAAAAAAAAAATTAGAATTTAAACAATCTAATACACAATATCAAATAATATCAAAAAATAAAACTGATTTAAAAATTATTTATTATTTTGAATTTGAATTACCAGAAATGTTTAGTCATAATCAAATTCAAACTGTTATTTTAAGTGTTATTAATAATAATCATAAAAATAATTTAAAAAGAAAATTAAAAAAAACACAATATATTAATACGATTTCATCTATGTTAACAGAAGAAGGTATATTAATTATTAATATTAGTATTAATGAAAAATATAATAATAAAAAATATATTCAAGAAATTCATAATATTATGAATGATTATTTTAATAAATATATTAATTTTAATTGGGAATATATTTATAATTATGTCCAAGAAAATCATAAATTTTTTTTTGAATATGGTGATTTTGAAAATAGTGATGATTTAGGAGAAATATTATCATATAATATTAGATATTATGATGATAAATATATTTATGCTGGAGATAAAATAATTATTAAAAAAGAATATGAAAAATTAAAAGATTATATTCAAAAAATTAATATTAAAAAGTGTTCTATTTTATATTTTCATGCAGATGATATTGGTATAACTAACAAATTATATGATGATAATTATGAATTTTATTATGGTCCAATTAATTTATATGATAATAATATAATATCACAATTACAAACAATATATGATATTAATTATGATATTAATATTTTTAAAAATAATAATCCTTATTTATTAAATGGTCCAGAAATTATACCATTTGAAATAACACCGAATAATTGGTATGGTTTTTCATCTATATTTAACGAGTATTCTGTTATTGGAAATATTTATTTACATAATATTAATTTATTTAGTAATTTACAAGATTATATATTATATAATATATCTATTTTAATATTAAATGATTACCTTAAAATAAAATTTGAAAATTATATTGATATTGGATATAATGTATATTTTCAAATTTTATTAAATTTATCAACAATTAAATTAACAATTGAAGCATATAATAATAATTATTTATTATTTGTTAATAAAATTATTTATTATTTAGAAAATTTAAAAAATGATAAAGAAATAATTATTCATAATATTAATAATTTTATTGAATCTATTAAAAATTATCATAAAATACCACCATTATTTTTTTCATCTATTGTAATTAAAAATAATATATCAATTAATTCACATAGATTTGAAAATATAAATAAATATATAAATATGATAATATCACAAAATAAAATGGATTTATTTATTAAAAAAATATGTTTAACTATTAAAAAAATATGTAATTTTAATAATTTTAATGTTACCACTTTTAGTTATGGTAATATTCATTATCAAAATATACCACAATTTAATTATAATTGTAATAAAATATGTTTTATTGATATATTTAAAATTCCAAATATTAAATATAAACATCCAAATGAAAATGAAGAAAATAAATGCATTTCTTATGTATTTAATATGGGTAAATTTGATTTATATAAAAATACAATATTATTATTAATTGAATCAATTATATCAAATCATACATTTAATTATTTACGTACTAAAAAACAATTAGGTTATACAGTTGAAAGTTATATTTCACAAGAATTATTTAATTATTATTTAATTATTACTGTATTATCACATAAAGATATTAATATTGTAAAAAAAGAAATTGAATATTTTTATAAAGTATTTTTTGTTAAACAATTACGTGAAATAAAAGATTTAAATATTTTTAAAGAATCTATTAAATTTGAATTATTACAAAATGAAATAAATATTAGTGAAAAACAAGCATTCTATTCTAAAGAAATTATTAATACAACTAAATATTTTAATAGAAATAAAGATATAGTTAATATTATTGATAATATTACAATTGAAAATATTATTGATTTATATTTACAAATTACACAACAATTTACAAATATTATAATCTATTAATTCTTAATGAAATATTTAGTTATAGGTACTGGTGCAATTGGATTAAATATCGCGAATCAATTAAAAAAACAAAATATTGATTTTGATATTATTACAAAAAGTAATAATAACGAAAGTTATAAATATCCTAATGCAATTGTTAATAATTATAATATATCGAAAATTACAATATCTATGATTTTTTTTAAAAAAATTAACTTTTTATGGATATTATTAGCCATATTTAATATTCCATTTTATAAAAAAAAAAAAAATTTTATTATTAATAAAAGTTTAGAAATTCTTAAAAAATATAATTTTAAAAATTGTAATAATAATAATATTTATTTTAATAATAAAATTATATTTAATGATTTGTTAAATAATGTTAAAGATAAAATTATTTATAAAACAGTTACGAATAATGATATTATTAATTATAGTATATTATATGATAAAGTTTTTGTTTGTGTTGGACATAATTATAATCAAAATAATTTAATTCAAAATATTGGATCATTTAAATTTTATTGTGAATGTAAAAATAAACCAAATTGTTTAATTATTGAAAATGGTTATTTTATTGAACCACATGATAGTAATAATATAACTATTAAATGTGGTTTAGTTATTGGTTCTAATAATGAAAATTATGATCATAATTATATAAGTAATAAATTAAAAAATAGTTATATATGGAATAAATATAAAATTACAAAAATAAATAATATAACTATGGGTTTACGTTCTGTAAGTTTTGATTTTATACCATATTATAATATTAATAAAAATATATATTATGTTACTGGTGGTTCATTTAATGGTTTTATATTTGCTCCATATTTGGCACAACAAATATTAAAAGATGATAAATATTTTAATATTTGTAGATTACGTAAAAAGATATTATTATTATATTTAATTATTTTTATTGGTGTTTTATTTATTTTTTTTAAATTATATTTTACATTTTAATGGTTTATCACCTTTATAAACATTTTGATTATAAAATAATTTACAATCAATTGCTGTTTCTTTTAAAGTTAATTCAAATTCATCAATTATTTTTTGTTTTTGTTTAGCCATTTCCCATATATATTCATCTGTTGTAAAATCTCCTCGTTTTGTAGCCATATATAAATATACATTAACAAAACGTCTACTAGCTTTTAAATCTTTATGTGAACAAAATCTAATTGCTCGTCCAAAAATTTGTTTTAATCTTGACATATTCCAATATGGTTCCATAACATGAACTTGTTCAACTCTTAATAATGAAACACCTTCTTTTATAGAAGGTGTTCCAAGTATTATTTTAATTTGCGAACCATTATAATTTTTAGGTTTATTAAACATACATTTAATTTCTTCTCTAACACTATTTCTTTCGTCACCATTCCATATAGCAAATCTATTTTTACCGGGACCATAAACTTTATAATTTGTAAAACCATTATATTCTAAAAACTTTTGAAAACTTTTTATACCTCCTTCTTCTTTAAAATTTGAATATACAAAACAAGGTCCTGATGATTTTTTTATATTATTAAATATTTTATAAAACTTTTTTGAATAATCTTTTATATTTTTATAGTGTAATTTATTACCTTTTAAACTATTATAACCATTTATACTAACACTTTTATTTGGAAAAGCAATATTACTTAAAAAACGAGGCCCAATCATAAAATTTGTTGGTAAATCTAAAATATCTGGTTGTCTAAATCCACCTTTTACATAATCACCATTTTCACTTAAACTCGCAAGATATGATTTATATTGAAAATCTTCCATATTACATTTTACTAATTTAAAATTTTGTTTGGGAAATGTTTTTGGATTTGCACCACGATAATAACTTATTGTATTTTTTATATATTTCTTAAATAATTCTTTATTTTTCATTATTGTTAAATTATTTGACTTTGTTAAAAATAAATTATTAAATTCCATTCCAATTGGAATATTTAATTTTAATAAATTTAAAGTTAATGCAATTTCTTCTGGTTTATCAAACATTGGTGTTGCAGATAATAATAATATTTTAGTTTTATTATCAGAATGATCAATTGTCTTTTTTAAATATTTATAAAATATACCATCACGTGATACCATATTTTGAATTTCATCAATAATTAATAATGTATTACGTAATTTAATTTTATTATTATCGACCATTTCAATATATTTATGATAACTATAAATTTTATAATATTTATTAATTTTTTTATTACTATTTTTTATAATTTCCTTATATCTTTTATTTCTTGGTAATAATTCTTTTAATTCTAATCTTTCCAATTTTGTTATATATTCGTTATTTGCACATTCAGATCGTAATTCATTTCTAAAATTATCAATTAAACTAGCAGGTAATATTACAATTATATTTTTTTTTTTTTTATAACTTTCAGCAACACTAATTGCAGAACATGTTTTTCCTGCACCAATTTTATGAAAAACTAGTAAACCATTTTTAACATATTTACTATGAAAATATTCTCGTAAAAATAATTGCTGTGGTTGATGTTTAAACTTATTATAATTACATAATTCTTTAACTGTTTGTGTTGATTTTTGTAATTTATATTTTTTAAATTCTTGATTAATTGTCATTATAAAACACTTATAAAAAAAATTGATTTAAATAATAATTAATTATATTAATAATTAATTATTAATGTCTACTTTTTTTAGAATAACAAGAACATTTGAAGAAATTAATAATGAATTTAATAAATGTGAAATTAAAAATAATTTTATTGTACAATTATTAGAATATATTAAATATAATATTTCTCATAATTATAATTGTGATGAATATTATCCATATTTAAAATTATGTGATAAATATATCATTAAAAATGAAGATTTTATACTTAACTATTCTACATATTATTATTTATTTTTACAATTATTAGTAAGAGTTAAAGTTGGAAATAAGATATTAAAAAAACATATAAAATATATAAATGAAATAACACCATTCATACAAATATGTAAATTATTTAATTATACAAAATATACAAATTTTTTAATAATTTTTAATATTTTAAATGATGATATACAAAAACAATATTTTAAAGAAATTATTGAATATGCATTTTGTAATTATGATGATAGAATATTTAAATTTATTATTAACCATCCTAATTTTAATGAAAATATATTGATTAATAGTAATTGGTGTTCATCAATTTTTACAAGACCAACAAAATATATTTTAAAACGATTAAAATATATTTCTACGAAAATTGATATTACAAAATATACAAATATTTTATTTGAAAATCTATATAATAAACAATTAATAAAACCATTTTTTAAATATTATTATCATAAATCAGATTATATTTTCAATTATAAAAATTTAGAAGATTTAATATTCTTTGATAGTGATGACTCTCAAGTAGATATAAATGAATATATTAATTTTATTATAAATGAATTAAAAACTGATAATGAATGTAAATTATTTTATTGGTGTATATTTAATAAATATAGTATTAATGATTTTAATAATTTAGATTATAATATAATTGATAATAAAATATTAGATAATATTTTAACATATAGAGTTAAATTATTATGTAATATGATTACAATTAATCATAAAAAAGAATCTAATAAATCAATAATTATAAATTCTTCATTATTTTTGCTAAATAGTTATAATTATTGTAAAAATAAAATTATCTCAAAATTACAATCTTATATTAATAATGATCATTTTATAATTAAAAAATCATTATTTTTAAGTTTACCTGTAATATATAAATATAAAATTAATACAGATTATAAAATTAATAGATGTATTTTATTATTAAAGAAATTTATTAAATGTAAAAAAAAAAAATATAAATTAACAAAAAAAATAAAAATATTACCATTATTAATTGAACTTAAAAAATTAAAACCATCAAATAAAAAAAAGATTTTTGTTAATGGTACATATTTTTATAAAAATAAACAACAACAATTTAATAATATTCCACCACATCATCTTTTTCCTGGTGAATTAAATGCATTACATACATCTATTTTAATTAAAGAAAAAGTTGATGGAATATTAACTACTTCAATACCAATTGAAATTTTTAAAAATATAAAAGTTAAAGCTGAATATATTGATTATTTAGATTTATATTTTGTATTTGATATTGACATTGATGATAGTATTGAAAATCGATATTTATATTTAAGAAATTTAATGTATTCAGATGAAAAAATTAAAACTATTTTAGATTATTCAGAACTAATGGATAATATCCAAATTGAGAGACAATTATTCGATAATTTTTTAAATAAAAAATATGATAATTGTAGATGGTATCCAAAATGTGCTTGGAAAGTAAAAAATATTAATAATAATATTATTAATTATTTTTATGATATTATTAATAATGGTAATCCATTTATTTGTGATACAAAACATTATAAAAATGATGGTTTAGTTATTACTCCATTAAATGGTAATAATGAAATTAAAATTAAACCTAAATATTTAATGACAATTGATTTGATACATAGAAATGGTCAATTTTATGATCGTGAAAATAATATTTATAATAATATCAAAAGTAATGATAAATTAATTAATAATGGTATTTATCGTTGTTATCCACAAAATAATACTTATTATGCACAAGAATATAGATATGATAAAACAAGACCAAATCCATATAATATTATTGATAATATTATGAATTTATATAAAATTTATTATAAACAATATGAACCATTATATTTTGATAAAGTTAAATATGAATTTAATAAAGATTGGTTAAATATTATATCATCAAATAATAATAATATTCAATATATGAATAAAAATATGTATAACAATACAACAAATTTAGATTTAGGATGTGGTAAATCTAAAATGTTGAAATTTATTAATAAATATATAAAATATACTGGATTTGATTATGATATTAATGTATTAAATAATTGTATTAAAAACAATAATACAAATTATAATTATATTGATTTGAGTATTGATTGGAATAAAACAAAAAATAAATGGTATACTGTAATATATAATAAATATAATAATATTTATGCAATTAATAGTATTATGCATTTTAACACTGATTCCTTTTGGGAACAATTAGATACAGTTTCAATAAAAGGTACAAAATTTATGTTTAATGTTTTAAAACCAAATTTAAATGACTATAATTTTAATAACAGTTATTTACGAATAAAAGATGATATTATATATTACTATTTTGAAAATATTCATAATAAAGAACATCATGAAAAATATATAACTATAAATCATATTAAACCATACTTGGTTAAATATAATTTTACTATTTTAAATTATAAAGTATTTAATAATAATAATTTAACAGATAATTATGAGTGGTATATATGTATTAAAAATTAGAAAGCTGCATATTCCATTCCACCATATGATTTAATTGGTAATGAAGAATCATTTATTTGACCACCATAATTAAATTCAATATTATTATTAATTTTATTATTAACAATACCACAATTATTTTGTTTAATTGGTTGATCAAATGATTGTTCAATAGATGGATCAAATGATTGTTCAATAGATTGTCTTTCATCATTAATCTCACGACTAACTTCTGTATAATTTTTAACTTTATATTTTTTTTTAATATTATTTTCTTTAATTAAATTTGTTAGTTTTTCAATAACAACTTTACTTTTACGTGCTTTTGTAATAGAACGATTAATTATATTATTTTCAAACATTTCATTCATTGTTATATCACCATTTGTATTACTAATATATAAATTTAGTAAAGCTAGTGCACGAGGCTCATCTATTGATTTTATTATTATTTCTTTTGTTTTTTTATCGTATTTGACATCTTCAATATATTCTCTCCATTCTTTATAAATAGATTTATTAAAATTTTTTATTCTAAAACGATATTCATTATTTTCAACAGATGACCATATATTTGAAAAATTATTTATTGTTTTAGTATTCATATAAAAATATAATTGTGTAAAAATAACTAAAATGATTATTGCTATACAATATTCGATTATCATTATAAATATAATTAGATTTTTTAAAAAAATTTTAATATATATTTAATGTTTTACTAATATACTTTAATATCATAATTTCTACATATATTTTTATAATTTTGTTGTGAATATATAATAAGTATATTTTTAAAAATTGAAAATTAATTAATAAAATAATAAAAACTATACTAAGAAATGAATACATTAATACATTTTTTAACATATAATAAAAAAAAAGAACAAGAGAAAAAACAAATTATTGAACAAGAGAAAAAACAAATTATTGAACAATGTATTTCTCAATTCGATTTTATTATTAAAAATAATCATACTACATGTGAACTTATACAATTTATTAATAATAATTATGAAAACTATAAAGAAATTTTAGAAAAATATAAATATTGTGATTTACTTGTATATTTATATGATAATGCTAAATTCGAAATCTTAGATTATATTCTAAAATTAGATTGGACAGATGAATTATATATTAATCATTTGTTTGTAAAATCAGTTGAAGATAATAATAATGAATTATTTAATATATTAAATAATAATAAATTATTAGAATGTTACGGAGGTGGTGATTTTGATGTATATTACTATAGTTTAGAAAAAGCTATTTTAAATAATAATTATGAAATAAGTAAAAAAATATTATTTCATCTACATGATTGTGGTACAACTAAATATTTTTTAAACTTACAACAAGAATATAATAAATTAAAAAATAAAAAATGAAGATATTTATAATATGTTAATGGATAAACTAAAATCAATAGACAGATTAACATCAATTGACCTAATTTAAAAAAAAAGGTGAATATATAATGTAACATAATTAAATTGATAAATAAAATTATATAAATTAATAGTATGATATTATATTCAAAAATTTTAACATCTTTTTATAAGTTTTCAAATATATTTAAAATGTTATTTTGATTTATTTTTTATAAACGGATTTATTACAATTTTTTATTCTAAAATGACCATATATTTGAAAAAAATATTTATTATTTTATTATTCATTTTAAAATAACTAAAATGATTATTATACTATATAATATTCGATTACCATTATAAATATAATTAGATTTAAAAAAAAAAGTTTTAATATATATTTTAATGTTTCAAGAAGAACAAATTTATAAGTTTTTACAACAAAAAGATTTAATATTATTAATGAATACTATATCTTTCCCATTTAATACATTTATATCATATTTATTTATAATTCTTTTTTATTTATTGAAATTAGTATCAATTAAAGAAATAATATTAATAAATATATGTGTTTTCATAAGTACTTTTATAAAATTATTAATTAAAAGGAAACGACCATATAAAAAATATAAATATATATATAATTTAAGTGGTAGTAAACATAAAAATAAAACAGCTTTATATTCATTTCCTAGTGGCCATACAGTAACTGCAACAATATTTATATTAATAATGGTACATAGACATGGATATAAATTTTTATATATTGTACCATTTTTAGTGGCGTTTAGTCGTATATATTTAGGTGTTCATTATATAAGTGATGTTACTTTTGGTTTAATATTTAGTATTATTTTTTTTATTATAATTAAAAAAAATAAATTATTAATATAATAAATATTTAATACTATATATTTTGAAATATTCTTATATAATTTTCAAATCTAAACAACATCTTTATTATTTTTATAAGGTTTATTAATTACTGTATCTTTAATATAATAAACATCATCTTTATATTTCACGTCTAATACTATTTTCATAAATTAATTTAAATCGTGCACCTCTATCAATATTATTAGTATGTTCAATATCTGGTAAACTAAACATAGAATAACCTTTTGATTTAAGATAAGATTGTATATTTAATTCAACATAATTATTTTCAAAAATATTATCAAAAATAGTATTCATCCATTGTTCTAATTTTGGATAATATGTATAATTATTTTCAATAATTGTAATTAATAATTCTTTCCATGTTTTTTTATGTAATTCTTTTGGTAATTTTTGTAAATATTCTTCACTGACTTTTTCTGTTTTTATTTTATCTAATTTATAATAACCATAATTATATTTAATAAATTTATTTTCCAAATATTTTTTATTATTTTTTAAATAATCATATATAGTATTACAATAAAGATTACAATAAAGATATTCTGTATCTTTACTATAATTATTTTTAAATTCATTAAAATTACTATATGAAAAATATATTTGTGCTTTTTTATAACCAAATACTTTACCAAATAATGAAGTATATTTTATAATATTAATATCATTTATTTTTGTATCATAATAAGTATATTTTTTATGATAATTCACTATCATATTATCACCACATTCAATCATAAATAATGGAAAACCATTTTCATAGTATTTAATAGAAAAACCATTTTTAATTTTATTTTTATAAAAACTTTTATAATTTTGTGTACTATCAAAATATTCTGCTATAAAAATATAATCATTATAAATAAATTCTCCTAACTGATTACATTTATCTAAAAATAATTTAAATATTGTTATTCTATCTTTTCCCATAATTTCTAAACTTGAAATATCAATTTCTGGTATATTTTCATTATTTGATTTAATATTTTTTTTAAATAAGTTTTCAATAAATGTAAATTCATATTTTTTTGTTATTTTATTTTCAAATTCTTTATTTGTATGATAATATTTAAATTTCTCATTTTTACTAATTAACTTAAATTTACTATATGGTGCTAATAAAAATTCTTCTTCTCGTGGAAATTTACTAAAATTTTCAATTAATATACCAGCGCCTTTTTTATTTTTTGGTATATTAATTTTAACTAAAATTAAACCAAAATCACCACTTATTCCCGGAGAATAGAAAGGATCTCGTGTTGTTGACATAAAACCTTTATCAATAAAAGTATCACCAATTTTTATTTTTTGTAAAAAATCATCATTCCATAAGAAACGATAAAAATAATAATCATTATCAAATGATTTTATTGAATTTATACAATTATATAATTTATATAATCCATCTAATAAATATTTTGATATTAATGTATTATTTCTTAAAAAATCATTAAATATATAACTACCTGTTAAACTGTAAAAAACAACCCAAGATATACATTTATTTTTAATTATATTTTCCATATGATTTTTAATTGTTTTATATGAAATATCATTATCTGATACTTTTCGGCATATATCATAATGTAATTTTTTATCAATTAAACTTTCAGGACTAATTTCATTTATTATTTTATTATTTAATCCTAATTTTATTAATTCATCTCTACTATAATATGGTGTTAAATGTTTTGCATAAGGATGAAAACTTTCACGACGACAAATTGAAATAGACATACCAAAATCAGGACTATATTTATATAATGTTTCATAACTTGTTCTTTCTATTACATCTATATCATAATTTTTAATTATTTGTAAATTTTTTTCAAACTGTTTTTTTAATTTTTCATTTTTTGCTTTATTATATTTATTAGATATCCATTGTTGCACTTCACTTGTTATAAATCGAAAATGACAATCTTTTAATCTATAATGTAATTTTGTATTTTCAATAGGATAGATATTTTCACTAAAAATATCATACATTGGTATTAATTTTGAATACTTTGATAATTTTATTTTATCTTTTTTTTTTGTAATTTGTATCTTTTTATTAAATATTTTTTTAATGAAATTATCATTTATTTTCATTATTATATTTTAGATTATTACATTCTTATATCATTTATATTATCTGTTTGATAATCAACATTTGCCATTTTTTCATCTGATTGTTTCAGTGTTAATAAATTTCGATTTTCCATAATAATATAAAATAGAATTGCAAATAATAAAGCGATAATTAATTCTTTCATATATAAAATATAGATAATTTTATTCTATATTTTATATATGGATAAAAAAATTTTAATACTGGGAGAAGAATATTGGTTTGAAAGTACACGTGCAAGAGAAGATTATAAAGATGCTGATTTTTTATTAGATGAATTATCTAAATCAAAAAATGCACATCGAATTATTTTATTAAAAACACCTGCTAAATTAATTAAAAAAATTAAAGAAATTGGTAAAACTAATATTTCTGCAATATTTATGTTTCATGATGTATTATCAGACTCATTTACTAATAATATTACTATTAATAATATGAAAAAATTTATAAAAAGATTACAAAATAAATATAATATACATATTTATCCAGGTATAAATGTTACTAATACTTTCGGTTCAAAAAAATATTATAAAACATTAATTGATAAAAAAAAATTAAATTATGCTGCTTTACCTAATTCATTAGTATATATGTGTAAAAATTATAATAAATCTAAAGATGATGAAATTGTTAAAAACTTATATGAAAAAACACAAATAATGTTTCAAAAATTTAATAAAATTATTATTAAAAAAGGATATTCATATGAGGGTAAACAAGTTAAAATTATTAAAAAAAATATAACTTTTAAAGAATTTAAAGAGATCATTGAACAATTAAATTTTAAAAAATTTTGGGGAAATGAAACTGATTCGCGTTTATGGGAAAAAAATATTAATAGATACTATATTTTACAAGGTTATAATCGTATTATTCGAAATTCGTTAAATGAATTTAGAGTATTTTTTTTAAATGGTAAAGCTGTTTATATTGTTTTTGATGATGATATAGATAATGTATGTATTAATGATATGAGAACACAAGATGATACAATTAGTATTAATAATTCACAAAAAAAAGAAGATTTTCAACAAACAATTAATGTACCATTAGCTAAAGAAATTGTTAGATTTGCTAAAAAAATATTTCAAGATTATAAACCATATTTTTGGAAAAAAGAAGAAGAACCAATATTATTTAGAACTGATATTTCTTTTGCAATTGCTGATGAATTTCAAGATGAACATTCAATTGTAGTTGAAGGTTTTAATAAACCAGTACGTATTTATGTTAATGAATTGGAAATTGATCCAACTAGTTTTTTTTATAATAGAATGATATGTAAAAAACGTAAAACTGTTGATAATGAAAGTGTTGAAAGAACTATGGGACGTTTAATTAATAATTATATTGAAAAACATAATTTATAATTATTTTTTGAAAGAACTATGGGACGTTTAATTAATAATTATATTGAAAAACATAATTTATAATTATTTTT
>Ga0209264_1000367_pt1 | contig 36538 bp, 36 predicted proteins | sample SaaInlV_DNA_150m_FD_184687 | JGI IMG/M metagenome (GOLD analysis project Ga0209264, IMG submission 184687) | Marine microbial communities from expanding oxygen minimum zones in the Saanich Inlet - SI075_LV_DNA_150m (SPAdes) (version 2) | ecosystem: Environmental > Aquatic > Marine > Unclassified... | reverse complement strand
ATTTTGTCTAAAAATATAGGAATTCCGAAAAATATAATTGAACATTTCATTTCTATTGATACTAGGGGATATATTCCATTCACTAATAATATCTCTATCAAATGAACTATCCCCTTCGAACATCTGATTCATATTTTCGACATTTGACACATTCCATCTACTAATATCTCCATTAAAAGTACTAGCATTTTGAAACATATTCGACATATTTGTGACTTTTTTGACATTCCATTCACTAATATCTCCATTAAAAGTACTAGCCCTATTGAACATATATCCCATATATTCGACATTTGACACATCCCAATTACTTAAATCTTGATTGAAGGAACTAGCCATTTGGAACATACTTCCCATATTTTCGACATTTGACACATTCCATATACTAATATCTCCATTAAAAGTACTAGCCTTACAAAACATATTCGACATACATGTGACTTTTTCGACATTCCATTCACTAATATTTCCATTAAAGGAACTAGCCGCCTCGAACATAAACTTCATATTTTTAACTTTTGACACATTCCATTCACTAATATTTCCATTAAAGAGTCTAGCCCCTTCTAACATACCTGTCATATTTTCGACATTTGACACATTCCATATACTAATATCTCCATTAAAAGTACTAGCCTTACTAAACATATTCTTCATATTTGTTACTTTTTCGACATTCCATTCACGAATATTTCCATTAAATGAACTAGCCCTCTCGAACATATGATCCATATTTGTGACTTTTTCGACATTCCATTTAGAAATATTTTTGTTAAAGGAAGTAGCCCTATCGAACATACGATCCATATTTGTGACTTTTGACACATCCCAATTACTAATATCTCCGTTAAACTTTAATTTATTTTTAAATAAATTTTTCATATTCGTAACATTGGATGTGTTCCATTCATTGATAGGACCATATTTTATTTTAGCATTCTCTGGATTTTTACACCATTCATTGACTGCTTCATGAATATTATCATCATTAATCATGACCATACCACCTTTTTGTATTTTTACTTTTTTTTTATTACTTTTTTCTAAAAAAAGAAGCAGTTCTTTTTTATTTAATTTTGAGTAACCTTTTAATTTTTTTTTCCTACATATTTTTTTTAATTCTTCGACTGTTTTTAATTTATTCATATTATATAATATAATTATATAATTAATTAAAGATTAATTAAATAATTAATATTTAATTAATTAAACCCTTGAAGATTTGAAGATTTATTACTCAAAAACATATTTATAATCATCACTATTTATAAATATATTTCCATCTAATGAATTACTTTTTGTAATAGTTTTTAATTTTAATTTTTTATTAATATTTTTTAACATAGAAGTATTAAAATAAATATAGAGTGAATCTGTATATACATAACATCTTATTTTATTTTTATATTTCATTGATCTATCAACTATTCCCGGTGCTTTATTTTTATGATCAATAAATATAATATATTCATATAAATATTTATTTAAAAAATTTAACATTTTATGAGAATGATCGCTATTATTATGAATATCATTAACTATTGTAATAAATCCAGTGTCTTTATTTCCAGTAGGAGAAAATCCATTTTCTTGTGGTTGATCCCATCCACTTGCTCTAATTTTATTTTTCCATAAAAACTTAATTATATTTACTAATTTATAATCACATGGTACATTCCTGGTATCTGATATACTATTATTCATTAGACTTATATCACCGTACCATTTTGGATATTTTAACATTATATAATTATTTCCTTGACCTGGATAAATACTATTTTTTAGTAAAAATATATCACGTATATTATATTTTGTTTTTTCAAAATATTCTTTTTGTGATATTTTATTTAATGTTTTATTATCCACTATTTTATAATAATTATTATTATAATCACATTTATATATTTTATTCATTATATATTTAATTATATATTAATTAAATAATTAATATTTAATTAATTAAAACAACGTATTAATTATAATTTATTTTATAATTAGATTTTCCTTTTATAGTATATCAGTATTAAATACTGAAAATGTTAAAAATGGTGATATAGAATATATATCAAATGGACATAATTGTAAGCAAATAAATATATGAAAATAATAATTTTTACTATTTAATAATAAAATCTTTTATCAATCTTTTAGATATTTGTTTATATCCTTTCTTTAATTTACTTTCAATTAACTTTTCTGTATTTTTAATATTGGATTTTTTATATTGTTTTTTACCATTTGTATTTTTTTTACCATAATTAACTTTATATTCATCAGGTGTATATTCAATATTCCAAAATTTATTCGATTTTTCATCTTCATAAATTAATTTTATTTGAATAATATTTTTTTTTTTTGATTTATCAGTATTTATTTTAAATTTACAAGAAAAATTTAAAAAATTTTCAATAATTGTTTCAATTCTTTTTTTATTTTTTTTCCCATCAATTGTTGATAAATTTGGATTTGTTAAAGTCCATATATTTTTTATAATAAATTTTGAATCAGAATTATTATTATTATTTTCTGGTATGTAAATTTGTTGCGTTCCAAGGAGATTTGTACTTAAACTTTTTTTCTTTTTAGGAATATAAGATAATAATAATTCATATAAACTTTTATCTTTGGTGCATTTTTTATAATTTTTATTCATTAGTAATTTATTATAAACATAATTATTCATCAAAAATCCATCATATTCATTATTAAAATTAATTGTATCACTATCAACAACCCAATATTCTTTTCCTTTTGAAAAAAAATCAAATAAATATTTTTTTTCTTTTCCTATATAAACACTTCCTTCACCATTATAATGTCCTATATCTGATACGGAACCATCTTTCAGAATAACCCGCACTTTATTATGCCATTCATAAAGGTTTTTATTATGTTCAACTTTCATAATGCCAGGATTATCTGTTAGTATATCATAAATTGTGACAACACCCATATATAATATGTAAATATAAAAACATATATGATTTTTATGTAAATAGATTACATATACTCAATATCATTTGTTAATTTATTAGATAACCCGAGTAATTTTATAATTATATTAAATAAATGGTTATATTTTTTTTTTATAATGTATATCAATGTCTTCAGCTAAATATTTTAAAATATATAATTCATTTATATTTGGATAAGCAATTATATTATCTTCATAAAATAAAATATATGAATCATATACAGGATATATAAAAAAATATTGAATAGTCTTAATGTAGATATCACAATTATCTTTACTAATACGTTCTGAATAAATTTTTATTGTATCACCTTTTTTAATATATTTTTTTAAAATTGTTATATTTTGTGTTAAATATAAATAATAACTATTTAAAAATTTAATATCAATATGCTTATAATCTATTAAATTTGGTTCCCAAAATTTTATTTTATCAATGTCACCATTTTCTATTACTTTTGAAATAATATCTCTTATTTTAATATTTATTTTTAGTATATCTGCCATTTTAATTTTTTGAACTTGTATAATTGCTTTATTTATTTTACTATAATCTTTTACATTTAATTTAAAACCAAATCTATTATAAAAAGTATTTCCAGTAGTTAATAATTTAAGTAACTTTAAACTCAGTCTAATATTATTATTTTTCCAATATGGACGATCATCCATTTTGTTATAATAATCATTTTTATTATTTTTTTCACATTTTACATGACTATCCTCATCTATATATGCATAATTAACATTTAAATAAGAACATAATCGTATTGCTAAATTAACTGCAATTGTTCCTGAATCAATTTTATGTTTTTTATTTTTTGAAATTTGATTAATTAATGCCTCATTTTTTTTAAATTTATTTGTTAAAAAACTAATTTCTAAAGCAGGCATACCCATGTAACTGTTATTATTTGAATATACAGTATTGTTATTATTTTCACTATTTGTAGTAGATATAATATATTCTTTATCCATTGTTAATGGATTATATATTTCTTCTATAATCAATAATATTTTAATATTATTATATAAAATAGACATTATATATTGTTTTCTATATTGTATAAATTTTGTTTTTATTTGATCAATATTTATTGCATAATTTTTAATTACATAAATAATATTATTTTCAACTGTTTTTTTTAACTTAATTTTATTATCTAAATTAAGAATTTTATCATTCATATAATATAAAATAATATAATAATATATTATACATATCATTAAAAATCATAAAAATAATAATTTATAATTATAAATAATAATATTTTTATAATATATATGCCTACATGTAAGAATGATCCTAAAAAATCATATAAAGGTGACGAACCGTCTCCAAAAGGATTAGGATATTGTGCACATTCTGAAGAAATAGATAAAATACGAAAAGGTCTTGATGGGAATACTTGGAAAATAACAACTACATCAAAAGGTATAAAAAGATGGGTTAAATATAAAAAAGATTCTACAAAAGATTCTACAAAAGATTCTACAAAAGATTCTACAAAAGATTCTACAAAAGATTTAACAAAAATTTCAAAACAACAACCCATACATAATCCAAAAAACATTATTAATGTAAATAAAAAAATGGACTGCAATAAATTTGTTATTTATAACAAAAAAGAAAAAAGCTTTTTTTTTGGCACAACTACTGTTAAATCAATACGTGGAATCTTATCAAGAAAAGGATATATCTATGAAATGAATGACTTTAATGTTATAAATGATACTGAAACAAAAATACCTGATGGGTATATACAACAAAAAAAATTATCTAAATCTTTTATTAAAGAATATTATTGTGATTCAAATAAACAACAATTATCAAAAGAAAATGATGAATATTTAAAAATAAAAGAAAAACATAAAAATGATAAATCATATTTTACCCATTTTAATGGTGGAAGACCATATTTAGTTTATGTAGGTAAAAATATAGTTTCAATTTATAAAGAATCAGATAAATATTATATTAAGAGTAGTAATTTGTCAAAGAACACTGTTAATAATAAATGGTGTTATATTGATTTAATATCTGTTTTCAAACCTGAAAAGATATTTATTGGAAAAAGTCCAAAAATAAAAATGACTGAATCCAGCGGAGGACATGGAAAAAATTTTGATGGTAATACAATATTGTTATTATTAAATAATAATAATTATATACTAATTGATGGTGGAAGTATTCATAAATTTACCACAAAAAATGATAAAATTCTAAAATATTATTCACCTGTTGGAAATAATGATGTTCCTTATCCAATAGCAATTGGTGAAAAATATTATTATTTTTGGAATTATCCAGATGGTTATTTAGAAAAAAAAGAATTTCCACCTTATAAAACTGAGAAAGATCTTCAAATTATAATTGATAAAGGAACTCTCTATGAACCTTTTATGTATTGTTTGAAAAAACATACAAAGAGTACTACTAAAATTACATTAGAACAATTTAAAAAAAAATAAGAAATATTATTGGATAGAAATATTATTGGATAAAAATATTATTTGAAATAATTAATATTTTATAGATTTATAGATTTATAGATTTATAGATTTAATTATAAAAATAATTGAATTTAAGAAAGAAAAATTATTATATCGTTTATTATTATAAATATGACAGAAAAACAAAATAATACAATAATAAATTATTTTAACGGAAATAATTTATTAATCAATACACCCATAGGAGAAGAATATGGTGGTGTATCAGCCTGGCAAGGTATTCGTTCATTAGGTTCTAATATATATCTATTATGTGGTACTACAAATCCTACACCAAATACAGGAAATGGTTTACTATATATTGGTGATATAAATTGTCAAAATGGTGATACATATATTTTAAATGTGCCAAATGCATTAGGGACATCCGTTTATGGACCAAATTATGATAAAGATACTGGTATATATACTTTTGTAGGATCTTTTTTAGATTATAGCCAAAATGTAAAGGGTTTTGTTTATCAAGGAAAATTAGATGGGTTAAAAGATCAATCTAATTTCATATATCCATCAATAAATCAATATTTTGATACAACTTTTTTTCATAGTTATTCAAATGGTTTATTCGTAGGAAATAGTGGAAAAACAAACAAAATTAATGAAACCGTCTCTTATATATATGATATAGATGACATAAGTAAGATTAAAACGAGAATTAAATTCCCAAATTCAGAAACTACTACGACTTATGGAATATGGTATAATGGAAATAATAGATACTCTATTGTAGGAGGTTATACGATGAATGCAAAAAGTATAAATGATATATATACAAATAAAGGTATCATACCAGTTGGGGATGCATTTATAGTTGATTATAATTCAGAAACAAATGAATTTTTTAATTGGACAAGTATTAATTTTGGAGACAATTTAGTAAGTCATTTTGAAGGAATTTCAAGAAATGAAAATGGAACATATTCAATAAACGCGGATGTTGTAGATTTACGAGTTTCAAAATTACCAGAAGGATATTTTTTAACAATTGACCGTGATATAAATAATGCATTTCTTTATAATTTATCAAATGCGGTTAAAATATCTTATGATACAAATGGAATTTCTAGTTCAAATTCGGTTGCTGATAATAAAGTTGTTGGATTATATATTGGAAGCGATAATACAAAAGTGTCTTATCAAGCAGAAATAATCAATAATACATTTATATCAAAATCAAATACATTGATGAGTACAGTTAAAAAAGATCAAATAATTCAATTCGATAATACATTTTTGGAAGATAATTATATAAATTATAATAAAGGAATATTTACTTTTATTGAAAATGGAACCTATTTTGTAAGTTTTAATATATATATAGAAAATACAAAATTGCCATCCATTAATTTAAATATAGAATATACAAACAATGGTGTGAAAAATAGTTTCTTGATTGCACAAAAAGGCATTGATGAAGTTGGAACAGGAACAGCGCATAGTTTAGTTATACCTTGTTCATTTATAAATAAATTTACAATTAATGATACTATCCGAATAAGAAATACATCGGATGGAAGTATTAGTTTTATATCAAATTATGTAGAAAATGCAACAAATGGTATAATTTCTATCAATAAAATATCGTAAAATATCGTAAAATATCGTAAAATTAGGATTTTTACCAACTTAAAAACTTAAAAACATATATAATATTTTATGTTTTATGTTTTGGTTTTAGATATATTCGCATATATGCAGCGCTATATCTTTTATAAATAATCGATTTAATACATTACCTATTTCTTTGAACATATTAGGGTTTTTTATATTTATTTGGATTAGTGTTATTCGCATTATTCTTTTCTGTAATTTACTTAATTTTTTGATGTTTTGATTTTTAAAATTATTGGATGATGTTATATATTCATCTTTTTTTTTATTTATTACACGTAATAAATTGATAATCGATTTATTAAAACTAAATATGTTTAAATAATTTTTATTTATATATTCAAATATTTTACCGAATTGTTTTATTCGGGATATCATGCAGTATATTTCAATATATCTTTCTTTTGTCATGCGTATATTATTCGAAATTGGGTTATTGTTGAAAATCTTATTCGCAATTTTTCTTTTATCACAAACATGTTTATCAAGTGTATTAACCATATGTATTAATGGAAATATCCATTTATGACATGCGGTTAATTTTAAAATTTCAGTAGTCATTGTTAATTGTTAATTGTTATTATTATTATTATTATTATTATTATTATTATTATTATTATTATTATTATTATTATTATTATTATTATATATAGTATTTTAACTATATGTGTAAAAAAGCCTATAAAGTTAGGATTGGATCAAAATGTTGAATTAATCAAAATAATGCCATAATTATAAATATTTTTAATTCTTTACATAGCGTCTAAATATAATTATTAATTATCTCGTTAAGTTCTGCTGGAATAAGATAAGGAAATTGATTAGATTTGTTTGGTAACACATATATTTTTATATCATAAATAAAATTAACCGGCATGTGAAGAGTTCCTTGCATTATTTCTACATTTTTAAATACAACGGTTTTATTATCAATACCATTCTCCAGTTCATATCTAACAAAATCCTCTCGGAAAATGGTTTCATTAATATGTTTAATTGTATATCGGACTCCTGGTCTTAATTGATTTGCATTTACATTACATTGCATTTTATTAATATTATATATATGATATATTATATAATATAGTTTCAATTTTTTAATCCGCATAGTTTTTACAAGATATTTCAAATAATCGCTCTTATTATTTTTTCTTCTTTTATAATTTTAGATTTTGAAAAAATATCACAATGTAATACTTTCATATTTCTTTTTCGTCACATTCGTCACATTCATCATAATTATTAATTACAATTTCATAATTATCAATTAATTCTAAAAGAACATCTCCATGACACGGTTCTGGAAAACACCAACAACCAATATTTTTACCTTTCATTTGGATTAATTCTTTTTGAAGAAACACATTATCTTTAAGTTTTTTAATAATATAGGTTTTATATTTTTGAATAACTTCATCGCGAGTTCCATCTTTATCAATTTTGAAAGGATTCGCAAAATTAGATGAACATTTTGGAAATCGTTGTTTATCAATAAACACTACACCTGCTCTTGCTACATAAATATTATTAGTGTCATCCATCCATTCCTGTAGGTTTTTATATTGTGGTCTAATATATTTAACTTTACAATTAACAACAGACATTTTATTAACTATTTATTATTAACTATTTATTATTAACTATTTATTATTAAATAATTAATAATAAATATAAATTTTCAATTTTTTAATTTTTTAATCCGCATAGTTTTTACAAGATGTTTCAAATAATCTCTCCCATTTTCCATTTTTTTTAACTTCTTTTGTATCTTTTGTAATTTTAGGATTTGGAACAACCTCACGTTCATGAATAATATCTGTTCTTAATATATATTTGATACCTTTAGTAGTCGGTAGACCTTCATGTAATATATTTTGATCTTGAATTACAGACATGCCTGTTTTAGGTGTAATAATAATTTGATGATCTTTGCTATTACATTGTTTTTCTGATTTTCTTAAAAAACGACAATGAATACCATTATGATCTGGCCAATATCCTGTTTTACCTCCTTCAAAATCTTCATTTAAATAAATTAATAATGATAAAAATGATTGTTGTACATATTCTTTATTTTCTCTGTATATATTTCGTTTTACTTTATAATCAATATGTTCTGGAAAACATGTTCCTTCATGATATTTATAAATACGAATTTTATCATATACAAAAGAAGGTTTCCACTCTGCTCCTTTTGTAATAGAATTAAAATACACATTTGAACCTAAGAATTCAAGATTTTCTGGTATATGTTCTTTTATTTTTAACATTAATTTATTACTTAATTCTTCATCGTAATACACACAAAATTTATTGTCTCTTGCATCTTCATTACCTGTTCGTCCATGACCTCCTCCTGATGGAGATGAATCATTCCATCCCTTTAAATCTGCTTTTTTTATAATTTCTTCACATTTAGAATTACTTAGAATTTCGTCAAGTGTAAAAATTTGATTATTATAAAGATTTGTTTTCATTTATTATTTTAGTATTTAGTATAAAATAATTTTTATATATATTATAAAAAAATTTTAAAGATATTATAAAAAAATTTTTAAAGATATTTACACCTTTTAACATTTAAAACGCCGACTTTTCATAATAAACCAACTTAAAGATTGCTTACTAATTATTAGTAAGCAATAATGAAAATTAAGGTTGTTTCAAATCATATGATTTTTAGGTTGTAAACACTTGGCTCATAAAGCAAAAAATATAGTGATTACATATAAACCACTTATTTACAGACGTTCACCATTAAGTATTTATACAAAATGGAAAAAGTTCGTCCATCAGTTGTTTTTACCGAAGGTAATGCTTCAAACCTTTTCTTATTTTTTATGCTGACTAAGTCGGCGTTTTAAATGTTAAAAGGTGTAAAATATAGTTTATTTATTTTTTAATTTTTTAATTTCTATTTTTAATTGTAATTCTTTAATATTTATATTATATTTATTAATACTTTTTAATTGTGAATTAATTTTTGCATACATTCCATCAGAGTAATATTTTTCTACACTATCAATGGATTCAATATTAGAATCTATTTTTTGTTGCATTATTACAAGATCATTATTTGTCAATAAACATGTAATAATACATTTATTCAATACATTTTGGTCACGTAAAATAGAATCATTTATTTCATTTTTTTTAATTTGTTTTTTTTGATTTGAGATAAGTATATATATTATTTCGATACGTTTTTCTTGTAAATAATATTTTTCAATAATATTTTTCCATTTAGTATTAATAAGATCATCTAATAAATTATATACATGTATTGTTATTTCACATGTTCCATATAATTCATTACATTTTTTATATATATTTTCTAATAAACATATATTAGAAGATATTACAATTTGATTATCAATATCCATTATTATTATATTACTTTTATAATTTGATAAATTATAAATTTCAATTTTTTTTAATAAAACCATGATATGTAATATGAATAGTAATACATTACCATACATTATAAATCTACAATACTTATCGATATATTGGAAAACAGAACATACATCTAATTATATTTCAAAAGAACACCATAAATTTTTAAATAAACCACTACATAATTCCACACAAATTAACATTTCATTTTCACAATATAAAAATCATAATTAAAATTATGATTTAATTATATTAAGGATATAATAATATTATTAAAATATGATAATAGGTGATAGTTTAGTATTGCATTTAAAACTTAATAATGTAATATCAAATCCTGGTATGAAATTAGAAGAATATATAAAAGAACAATATGATTATTTACAATCTGATATTTTAATTTATTCATTTGGTGGAAACGATATTAAATCAGGTATCGATGTAAACGAGGTTTTTCATAATTATAATAAATTATATCGTGGAAATAATGAAACATATTTAATTATTCCACCGTTACTTAATAATACAATATACACTGAATTTATGACGTCTAATATATTAGATGATGATTTTATATTATTATTTACATGGACAGAACATTATAGTACGATTGATGATAATATCCACCCAGATATAATTTCATTAGAAAAACTTAAAAAGGATATTCAAGAAATTTCAATAACTTTTAAGGAAGATGAAAAAAGTTCAAAAATATAAAAATATAAAAATATAAAAATATAAAAATATAAAAATATAAAAATATAAAAATATAAAAATATAAAAATATAAAAATATAAAAATATAAAAATATAAAAATATAAAAATATAAAAAATATTAAATTATTAAATAAATACAAATCTGATACAAAAGAAAAAATTAAAAGTAATAATAATAAAATAAAAGTTGTTAAAATATGCAGAGATTAAAAAATTGATACTTAAAATAATAAGAAGCACAATAGATCTTATTATCATATTAAACTGAGAATTTACTATATATTTAAAATGAGTTTAGATGCGAAAATTGGACAGAAGTGTTATCGAGATCCTACCGAAGAGCCAGTGAAGAAGCGTATCTGTTTTACACCAATCTATAAATTGGATGAAGATAAAAAAAGTGGACTTTTTTTTTATGAATTATCACAAAATTCATCACTAGCAGCAATTAATATAATGAGTCAATATCCTGATGAAATTAAGTGGAAATTATTATGTAAAAGTAATTTAATTGAAGCAATGGATTTATTGAGTCAATATCCTGATAAAATTGACGGGTATGAATTATCTCTTAATCGGCTTCCAGAAGCGATGGCTTTATTAAGTAAATATCCTGAAAAAATTAATTGGGATAAATTATTAACAAATCCATCACCAAAAGCAGTTGATTTAGTGTTAAAAGAGATAAACAATCCTAATAGTAAAATACATAACTTGGATTTTTTATCAGTAAATAAGTCTTCTAAAGTAATTGCTTTTTTAAGAGAAAATCCTACTTTAATTAATTGGAGTATTTTATCATTAAATTCATCTAAAGATGCAATTATTTTATTAAGTGAAAATCCTAATCAAATTGATTGGGAAAACTTAGCAGCAAATTCATCTCCAGAGGCAATGACTTTATTGCGCACATATCCTTCATGGTCTCGAGATCTATATGTTTTAAATGAGTTGAATAAAAATTCCTCTCCATATGCTATTTCTTTATTAAGTGAAAATAGTAATCAAATTGAATGGTCTTTTTTATCAAAAAATACGTCATCAGAAGCAATTGCTTTATTGAGAAAAAATCCTGATAAAATTGAATGGAATCATTTATGCGAAAATACATCAAATGATGCTGTTGATTTATTGATTGAAAATCCAGAAAAAATTAACTGGAATATTTTATCTGGAAATCCATCACCAAAAGCAATTGCTTTATTGAAAAAAAATCCAGAAAAAATTAACTGGATTGATTTATCTAATAATCAATCATATGAAGCAATTAATTTATTGAGAGAAAATCCTGATAAGATTTATTGGAATAGTTTATATGGAAATCCATACGGCTATTCTTTATATACTAATCTTAACAAAAGAGCAATGAAAGACGGAATTAAAGATTTTAAAGAAGAATTAACAAAACGTACATTAAATCCATCTAGGTTAATCCGAATTGGAAAAATATATCTACTTAATAATTATATACAAGAAGATCTTACTGATAGTTTTTGTCTTGTATCTATGTTAAATATTCTTTTTCCTGAATATGAATAATAATTTCATATGTTTTTATAAAATATACTTTAAAAAAATGTATTATAAATAATTTATAATTAAAAATTTTCTATATTTTTGTATGTAAGTTGTTTTCTGCGTTCTTTTGGGTAATGTTGATATCGTATCCGTTTCATTGTCCTATTGCTTGCTCTAATAACTCTACCTAAATGGCGTGTAGAAATATCTAAATCCTTATATTTTTGTTTCATAGCAAATAATAGTTCATCTATCGTAAGTTGTTCGTTCTTATCTATCATATTTACAGCAGTTTTTACTTGGTCTTTATTTATCTTGTATGAGATAGGTGTTCTATTCTTTCTTGTAATATTTTTAGTAGTTTTGTATCTATCAATCCATCGATGTAATGATGTTTTACTACAATCAACTATTTTACAGGTTTTTCTAATATTATCTTTATTTTTCAAATAATATTTAACAGAAGATATTTTATAATCATCACTTTTATGCTTCATAATATAATAAAAAATTATTATAATATTAAGTTATTTTGTCCCATTTTAAATGTCCGAAGGTGTATAATATTTATACTTCAAATAAATCAAATCCTTCTTCTTCAGTAGGTTCTTCAAATTTTTCGTCATACTCATTTAAGACTAATTGTGGTATATAATGACCACCATCTATCTTTCTTTTTTTAATTTGCTCATATGATGTTTCAACTGGTCTGTTTATCCATACACATATTGCTTTTACCTTATTTTCTTTAGCATAATCTACATATAATTTTCTTTTTTCAATTGTACCATTTGTACCATCAAAAATAATAGATTTTTTTTTTATATTTTTATCTGCTTGTTCAATCATTTTCTTTTGTGTTTTAAATGTATCTCCAGAAATAAGATGATAGTTTGGCAAGTTATTGTTGCAAAAAGTTGATTTACCTGAACCAGGCATACCTACCATAATGACAACTTCTATTTTATTTTCAGTATTCTCATAATTTCCAATAATTTCCTTAATTTCATCAAATGGAAATATATCCTCGGGAGTTTTAAATGTGATACTAATTTTATCTGCTAAATCTTTATCAACGCCTTCATGTTCATGGCTTCCACCAATGTTTGAAACCATTATACTATTCATTTTATCAAATGATGAAAATACTGTATCAAATAAGATTATGTTTGGTTTATGATATTTCTTCTTTGTAGCCATTAATACAATAATATCTAAATCTAATTTATTACATACATCTTTTATCATAGATATTAACCATTTCTTACGTGGATTAATATCTACAATAAATACAATTTGATGTTCTTTTGATATATCTTGTAGTATACTTGGAACACTTTTACGTAACCATGTCCAATCACTCTTGTTTGATGGGTCTTTTCTACCATCTTTTGGTTTAACAATTGTCCAAATAAAATCAAAAATATGTAATTTCTGATGCTCAAAATTGGGATTTTTATGTGAATATACTTCAATACCATCTGTCATGATTGTTGATTCGTTCATCTTTTATTTTAATAGTTGTTGTACAATTATTGTATATTAACAATATATAATTAAGTATCAATTTTTAATTAAAAATTGATAATTAATATATTATTTAAATAAAAACAATGAATGAACATATACCTATTCCGCCTATTCCGCCTGTACCAACGGTTCTACGTGTTCCATCGGTTCAACATAATGGAATTCAGGAAGATATAAAAAAAATTCCAGAAGATATAAAAAAAAAAATTTTCAATGAATATTTTAAATATGATTTAGAATATGAAAAATTAGATAACATATTAAAGAATATAAATAGTATTCAATTAAATAACAATGATTTAGTAGATTATTTTGAGAAAAATGATATATTAGAAAATTCTTCTTTTATTGAATATTTAAAAAAAAAAGATTCTATATTTAAAAATATATATAATGATCATTATATACGTAATAAAATTACATTCGCATTAATGGATAAATTAAATAGCATGTGTCAATGTTGGTTAATGTTTTTATATCACTAAATAATTTTTCAGTAATATATAATAATGATGAAAAATTATTTAACCATTAAAATTTATATTTAATATAAAAACGATGTTATTATACCAAATAAAAAATATATTTTTATATAATATATTTTTTATATTATATATTAATATACATGAATATATTTAATGATGAATTAAAACATGACTTTAATTTAGAAACATTTTTTAATAGTGAATCAAAAAAACCATTTTCTTATAATATAACATTTAATGAATGTAATAATTGTTCTAAATTATTTGAAAAAATAAAACAAATATTCATAGTGGGATTATTATACAATACAAAAGCTGATAATATTATAAGTGAGAATGACCAAAAAAAAATATTAATGACAAATATTACCAGTAATGAAATAGATATAGTAAGAAAATACATGTTAAGTATAGGAATTGAAGTAATACATAAAGAATATACGATAGAAGATACGGATTATCATATTCGAAATTTATTATATGAATTAGAAAAAAATTTTAAAGATATAATAAAAATAGATGTAACTATGGATTGGATGAAACAATTAATTCATAAAATAAAAGTAACATTAGATAAGTCAATCGAAAAATCTACAATTGAAAAATTTAATTCAACTCTACGAAAATACCCGGAAGCTAATTATTTTTTGAAATTATATACACCTACTAATATGGATGATTATTTTATGTCATATTTTAAAGAAAATACACCAAATATATTAAATATTATTTATTTTAAACCGGCAGATGTAGCAAATTATCATTATCAACACAATTGTACAACAGAATTTACAAAACATGTGAAATAATTCTAATTAATCAATAATTCCTGCTAAACTTTTACCTAAATCATTTAAAACAGGGTTATCTATTTCAGTAATAATTGGTAATTTTTTTCCATATGTATGAGGATTTTTAGAACATGGTGTAGGGTTACATGGCCAATGATTACTTGTTTGTTTCTTATAAAATAATTGTTTTTTTTTGTGAATTTGCTTTAAAGAACATAAATTTTTTTGCATATAACATAAATAAATAATAGATCTTGTATTAGAATTTTTTCTTTTTTTAATAGGGTTTGTCCCACAATGTATTGTTCTTGAATCCCATAATACAAGACTTCCTTTAGGACACTTTATTTTTTTATAATTACAATTTTTATCTTTATAAAATTTTTCTTCAATACTATTGAGTTTATACCAATCGCTTTGATCATTAATATTAAATATTTTAGAAAATTCTTCGTGGTATTTATGACTACCTTCCATAATTGCCAATGTTGCATCTCCTTCTTGTATATCATTTGCTGTAACCCAACTTTGTATACATTCTAAATTATTTCTTAAATAACTTTGATCTGTATGAAACCATGTTTTATTTTGCCATCCTTTATTTGTTGTTTCAGGTGGTAAACAAAAACTAAAACCATCAAATGAAACTAATAATTCTTCTGGTGTACAATTCCATAATTGAGAAAAAACATTTACAATTTTACTATTTTGTCTTGTGTCCCAACATACCTGTGATTGTCCAACACTCCAATGTTTAAATAATTGGGCATGTAATGGATATAAATGAAAAATATTATTCCATGTTTTATTATCATTTTTTTTAATAGGTGAAAAATCACCGGACCAATTTTGTGTAATATGTTCAAAATAATCCCATATACCATTATTTATTTGTTCACATTCATTTTCATTAATTAAATTAGGTATAATAGCTACACCATATTTTTCAAGTGTTTCTTTTAATGTATTATTAATACATGTATATTTATTATATTCATATTCCATAAATAGTATTCTTTATATACCTTTATATGATTTTTTTTTAACAATATTCGTGTTCGTGACTTTACAATATTTTTACACCTTTGCACATTTAAAACGCCGAATTAACAACGAAAAAAATAAACAAAAATGCAAAAATTTGGTTATAATCCGTCTTGAAACGGATATGAATTTTAAGAATTTATTTCTCTACAAAATATTTCTGGTCTCTTTCCTATATTTAATACGGATTTGACTATATTTAACATATTTTGCACAGCATTCTTATCTCTGTTATGGAATATTTCGCTTTTATGCTTAACCGATTGACATCGTAAAATTCCATTACATATTTCTGTTTTTCTTTCTTTTATTAATTTTGGTTTTTTGCTTGGTCTTTCTAAAAAATATTCTAATTCTTCATTACAACAATTACATAATTTTGATGTTCTAAATTCATTTACTAAAAATGTTTTATAACCAGCATTTCTAAATATTCTTCTAATTTTTTTACAAATTACTGGTTCTTTTCCTTTCATATGATAATCTCCTTTATCATAATCACCAATTACAAATATGGTTTCTTCTGGTTTTCCATATTTATTTTGAAAATTATTTATCATTTTATTTTCACTTTTTTGAGTATTTATAAATGCATTTAACTTAAATTTTCTAAAAATTGTTTTTTCATAATGTAAATATAATTGATAATTTACTTTATTCTTTTCAATACAATATGTTTTAAATTTATCATAATTACATGTTTTTGAATTTAAGGTTGATAATGTTGTTTCTAATTCTTTTACTGATTTTTCATTAATAATTATTTCATTATTTAATTTATCTTTAATTTTACTGTATTTTTTCATTCTTGTTTCTAATCTTCTTTGGTTCTGTGTATAACGAAATGTAATTAATTTATCATTTTCATATAGTAAACTATAGATTTATTATAAGTTTACTATTATTTTCCGTAGTTTACGAAGGAATATATCTTTATATTTACAATATATTAAATTGCTTCATCTATATATTTCCATTTAAATCCATATATTGTTTGTCTTCCTTTTTCACCTTTGCATACTTTTGATATTAAAGAATTCCATGGTTTATTTAATTCTTTATATGCTTCTGTTATATTTGAATATATTTTAATTATTTCATTTGTATCTTTGTTTATTTGGGTAATTTTTTTACCACGACCATGTATTGTATTTTCTTTTTGCGTAATCCATTCTAAATTTAATATATTATTATTTAGTTTATTTTTGTCTATATGATTTACAATTAAATTATTGTCTTCAAAATATTTATCTCCATTTTCTAAAAAATATTTAGCAATTAATCTATGTAATAAATATTGATTTTTTTTTTTATTTTCATAATATAAATATACACAATTATAACCATTAGAATTAATAAAACTTTTAATTTTTCTATTTTTATAATTTGTATTAATAATTATACCCTCATTATTTATATAATAATTAGAAAAGTCAAAATTATTAATTTTATCTAATGAAACATAATCTGTAATATTATCAATATATTTATTTTTATTATACTCTGTAATTTTATTATCTTTAAATTTCCAAATATAATTTCCAGCAGTTTTATAAATTCCTCTTATACATTTATTAATACTTGTTCCATTTTTATGATTAATAAATGTATATGCATCTTTAATATTATTAAATTCTTTAATAAGTTTATTATCTTTATTAAATGCTTGAATAATATTTTGTTGATACATTTTAATATTATTTATATATGCATTTTTAACATTGTCAGATTGTGTAATTAATCTTAAATTATTTAAGTTATTATTTAATTTATTACCATCAATATGGTCAATTACTTTAGTATTAATATAATCATTATTAAATGAAATATAAACTAAATAATGAATATAATATTGTTTATTTAGTTTATTATTATATAAATTAACTTTTTTATAACCTGAAATATTTGTAGGTGATATTTCTTTTCCTGTTTTTATACTAAAACATCTTCCAAAATTTGATATTAAATAATTTTTATTATATTTTTCATTATTTATATTTTTAACTATTTCACAATCTAATAAAATTATTTCTTTAGCTTCAATCTGTTTTTTTACGAGTTGTTTTTTTTGTGTTTTTAAACATTCTAAGCAACCACCATTTTTTTGTTTAATATGATTTATTGGATATATTTCAAAATATATATTATGTTCATTACATTTTATACATACTTTATTTTTTAAATATGAAATATAATTAATATTATCATAATTAAATTTATTATTATAAATTTCTTTTGAAACTTCAATAAATGTTTCTTTATTATATTTAGTATTTTTATGGATACTCATTACTATAATATAATATTAATATTTCTTTATATTAATATTAAATCATAAATTATGGATCAAACTTATTAAATTATCATATTAATATTAATATGACAATTTGATAGAAATTGGATCTGCACAAACAAACTTTTTATGTTTAATATCATCAATATTTGCTTTTTCAATATAATCAATATTTTCTTCTTGACAACATTGTTTATTCTGCCATGTTTTAGATAATGGTTTTCCATTAGTATCTACTTTTACAAATAGAATACAACAAGAAATACCATCTGTTCTAATTATATGTGAAAATGTATATTTTTGTCCTTTTTTAAATACTCTTTTATTTAACTTAAAATATGCATTCCATAATTCAAAATATTTATTTTGTTTCTTATATGTTGTTAATAATTTACTATCGTAATTTTCACCCATAAAATTTTGAATTAATCCGCATGTATCGATGCATATGTTTTTAGGTATAATATTGGTTCTTAATGGTAATACATTAAATAATCTAATTTGTTTATCATTATTTTTAATTTTATCAACATTAATTTTTTCTAATTCATTTGAAATATAAAACATACCATAAATAAAATATTGTGTATTTGATTTCAGTTCATAATAAATATTATTTTCTTCAAATTCTGTTTTATTTGGAAATAGTTTTAATTTTTGTTCTTTAATCCAACTATGATATTTAATATCACTTGTAAAAACTCCAAATGTAATTAAATCTTTCTTAACTTTATTTATTTCTTCATATAATGCTTTGTGTAATTGCTTTCTAATTTCTTTATCTTTATTATTTTTTGTTATTTCTTCGCGTTTTGCCTTAATATCAAATACAATATTAACATATTTATTAAGATGGTCAATAAAATGTTCTTGAATATTATTATTAATATTTGTAATCATATCAATTGCTTCATAAGCAAGAATATATGGTAATTTATCATAATAAAGAGTTTCATTATCAGTAATAGTTAATGAATAATGATTTTTATAAAAATCAGTAAGTGTCTTTAATTGTTCTGGCATGGTTTCTTCCGTATAACCGCCACTATTGCATTTTCTTTTTGTAATGACTTTAAAAATATCACAAATATATTCTTTATCTAAAACTGGAAAAGGTTGATTATTTTCATAAAGATACAATAAGTATAATTTTAAGAATTGATATGAATGTATAACAATTTTGTTTGTTCTATTTGTAATATCATTAATAAGAGGCAATAAATTTTCATCTCTTATAATATTCTTAATATTATCCTTATTAGTTTTCATGTAATCAAAATTTTCTTCATCCCTTTTTTTTTCTTTAACTTTGGGTTTTAATTTTTTCATTTCTATATATTATTATATTAGATATTTCTTTAAATTAAAATAATTTAAATATAATTATATATTTTTTTAATTTTTATATATATTTTTTTAATTTTTATATATAATTTTTTAATTTAAAAAAATATTATTTATTATAATTAGATGAGTCAATATAAATATTATTGTGAAAAGTGTAATTATGGCACTGATATAAAAAATTCAATTAATTTACATAATAAATCAATACTACATTTAACAGGTGTTGCAGGTAAAAGAAATATAAAAGAAGAAGACAAAAAAAAAATATATGAATGTAAAGATTGTGATTTTATAACAAAAAATAAAAATAATTATTTTGTCCATAAATTAAATAATCATTCAACAAAAGAAGAAAGAAAAGAGCAATATAAATATTATTGTGAATTATGTGATTTTGGTGTATTATCAGAATCATTATTTGAAAAACATAAAGAAACTAAAACTCACTTAAATATTATAAATATATATAATAAAATAAAAAATTAATCGGCGTTTTAAATGTGCAAAGGTGTAAAAAAATAAAAATTGAAACTATATATATAATTTATATAATATATATAATATAAACAATGACAGATTCAAATACAAACTTGTGTAAAAAAGAATTAAGTAGTCTTAAAAAACGTGGTAAAAACTTGTGTAAAAAAGAATTAAGTTGTCTTAAAGAATCAATTAATAATAAATACGTTGATAAATTTAGAAAGTTAGTAAATGAATCACAAAGAAACATCATTTATGGTGATGAAAATAGTGAAAATAATGAATTAGATACAGCATTTGACGCATCAATTAATCCATATAAAATTTTGGATATCATTCAGGCAAAAATAGAATCAGATGAAAACTTACAATTTTAGAATTCATACTTGCAATATTTACAATAATAAAATGTTTCACCATATGGTCCATTTTCTCTATAAGATTCTACTTTATGTGATCCATATTTCTGTATACAATTATCATATTTTTTACATATTAATTTTTTAATTTTATAATCAATATTTTTAATTTCTTTATAATATTCTTTTCGTAATATTTCTAATTTTAATATTTCATTATCTATTTTTATATCCATATTATTTACTTCTTTATTCGTATTATTTACTTCGTTATTCGTATTATTTACTTCGTTATCCATATTATTTAATTCATTATCCATATTATTTACTTCTTTATCCATATTATTTACTTCTTTATCCATATTATTTACTTCATTGGAAGAAATCATATTTAATTTATATTACTTTATAATATAATTATTTTTATCTTATATTCTATTATTTTTATAAATAATTTATTTAGATATTAATTTTTATATATTAATTTTTATATATTAATTTTTATATAACATTCTTGTCCATGTTCATGATATGATACTATAAAATAATGGCATATATTATTAATAAAATCAAAAATCTCCATTTTTTCAATTAAAACATCGTCATTTGTATTATCAAATTCTTCTTTTGTTATATATTTAATTTTTGGTAATTTATTATTAGAAACACATTTAAATATAATTTGAAAAAAATAATCATTTATTTTTATTAAATAATAAAATGTTATATTTACTTGTTTTTCTTCTTCTTTTTCTACTAAATTTAAAAAACACTTATTATTTATGTTTGATTTATTTAAATTCATATTTACATTTTTTTCTACTAAATTAAAAAAGATCCCATTATCTATATAATTATTATTTATATTTGATTCATTTAAATAATTATATTCATATGTTTCTTTTCCAATTACCCATTTATATTCATTTATGTGTCTAATTAAAAATGGGGGTTTTAATTTTTTAATATTACATCTACTAAAATCATTGTTACGATCATTTTCACTTTGATTAATATGTTCCATTGTATTAAGATTATATATTATAATATATTATTAAACTATAAATCATTTTTTTTATGTAACTCGAAGAAATAAAGTTATTAATATTTCATCCGATATATTAGCACTTTTATGTCCATGTTTTGTTTCATCAAATATTATATTATCTGGACGTAAATCAGTTGATAAAAAATGTTGTCCAGGAATAAATTTTCTTGAAGTTCCATCTTGTAATGTGATTTCCATAATTCCTTGTAAAATAAATACATATTGTGGATAAGAACTACAATGGAACGAACTTTCAAAACCAATAGGAGATTTTCTTATTTGATAACCATCAGATGGCATTAAGGATGTGAGTTTTACACTTTCAGAACCATTTGATAATGGAATTTCATCTTCATACCATTCAGATATATTATCTGAATTTGTAATAAGTGATATACGAGTAAAATTAATAGTCATATATATAAGCTATATTTTATAAATATGAATATTTTTATTTAATAATATTAAACATATCTATTATATGGTTGATAAAAAAATCCATCATTAGATTGATAGAATGGCTCATCATTATTTTGATAGAATAACCCATCATTAGATTGATAATATTGATAGAATGTCCCATCATTATTTTGATAATATTGATAGAATGTCCCATCATTATTTTGATAATATTGTGGTTCTTGTATATAAGATTTAAGTTTATTATTTTTTTTAATAATAGATTTTAAATCAGCTTTAAGTTTTTTTTTTTCAGCTTTAAGTTTATTATTTTCTTCAATAATATCAGCTTGTTTATCAGCTTCAATCTTAGTAGATTCAATCTTAGTAGATTCAATCTTAGTAGATTCAATCTTAGTAGATTCAATCTTAGTAGCTTCAATCTTAGTAGCTTCAATCTTAGTAGCTTCAATCTTAGTAGCTTCAATCTTAGCAGCTTCAATTTTATCAGCTTCAATTTTAGCAGCTTCAATCTTAGCAGCTTCAATCTTAGCAGCTTCAATCTTAGCAGCTTCAATCTTAGCAGCTTCAATCTTAGCAGCTTCAATCTTAGCAGCTTCAATCTTAGCAGCTTCAATCTTAGCAGCTTCAATATTAGCAGCTTCAATCTTAGCAGCTTTTTTAGTAGCTTCAATCTTAGTAGCTTTAATCTTAGCAGCTTTAATCTTAGCAGCTTTAATAATAGCTTTTTTATTAGATTTTTTATTTGTATGTTCAATCCAGTCATTATCATTAATATTTGAATCAATACTTGAATTAAGTATTAAATCAATACTTGAATCAATATTTGAATCAATACTTGAATCAATATTTGAATCAATATTTGAATCAATATTTGAATCAATACTTGAATCAATACTTGAATTATTTTTTTTATTTTTTTTTTTGTTTTTTTTTGATTTATTGTTTTTATTAGTATTATTAGTACTATTAATACTATTAATACTATTAACAATATCATCAATACTAATAATAGAATTATCATCAATACTTCCTTCATTTTTAATATTTTGTATTTCTTTATTAGAATTACTTTGTTTATTTTTAAATTTATTTAGCAAATCTTTAATATTTACCTTTGGGGTTTCAATATTTTCAATATTTTCAATATTATTTAATATATTATCAATATGTTTTAATAAATCATAATTTGCTATACCTGATTTTTTTTCTTCTACATAATCGAACCATGCGGCTAAATCAATACAATTATATCCAGTTAAATTTTTAAAAGTATATAATGGTTCTTCATTTTTCAATAATAATTTTGCATCATATGTTAATAATATTTCTATTAATTCTAACATAGGACTTCTATGATGCATGAATATTGCCCAATGTAAAGGTGTTTGTAAATCAATATCCTTTCCTCGAATAATATTTTTTTTATCAGTAGAATCATATAAAAAACGAATAGCACCTTTTTGATCACCAGAAAGAATATATTCACATATATTTGTTTTATTCTTATTATTTTTATGTTCATTAAAAAAATCATCAGAAACATTATTCAAATTAAATTCTTTTTGAAATTCTTCAATCTCAACAGCATAATGCTTTGAAAGTTCATTATCTGAATGAATTGTTTGAATTCTATTTGATAATATTTGATATATTTTTTCATATCCAAATTTAATTGAGTTATATACACAAAATCCTATTTTTTCATTTTTAAAAAAAATTTCAAGTTTTTGCTCAGATATTAACATCTTTACCAATACATTTGTCATTTCTTTATCATCAACTTTACTAATTGATTCATTTAATAAAGGATCAGTAAATTTTATTCTATTTGTTATATAACTAAGTGGTATTAAACCAATTTTGTCAATAAAATTAATATTTGCGCCTTTTTCTAAAAAATATATTGCTATATCTTCTTGTCTATAAATAATAGAAAATGATAAAAATGATGTAAATCCAACAACATTATTAACATCTATATCATAATTTTCAAATAATAATTTAATTACTTTCAATCGGTCTTTTTCAGGAGATTCACTTTGACTAATCAAACTATATATTTGATGATATAATCTAGATGGACTTTGATTTGGATTTATATCATCCATATTCAAATAATTATATTATTGCTAATAGATTATAATAATTATTCTATTTACTATCAATTTTTTTTATGATAGATAATAATTTATTTACTTTATCTACATGAGGTAAATAGATAGTATCGTTATACAATTTCATAATTTTTTTATTATTTTTATCTTTTATTTTATTGACATATTTGTCTTTTATAAGATCAATTGGTTTATAAATTGCATTTTCATAATGAATTAAATGAATATCTTTAAAGTTATTAAATTTATTAAATAAATAATGAGAAAAATTATACCTAATTGGTAAATTATAAAAATCTTGACTACATGCAAGAAACAATGTTTCATTTGGATATTTACAATTATTTTTAATAATACTTTTTATTTTTTTTACATAGGATACAAATACTTTTTCTGATGGTTTTATTAATAATACACCTCCATTTATTGGTGACCCATTATTACATGAATCCAATACCTTTTTTGAATTAATATTTAGAGCAAAACTTGTATCATCTTTACTACTACCTTTATTTAATTTATAATATACACTTTGTGTAGGTAAATCAAATATATCATCAATTGAATGTAATATATACATATCTGATTCCAATATACATAACTTATCATATTTTGTCAATAAATATGCAAATGCAAAATTACATGTACGCAATGTATTAAAATGTTCATAATGAGATGTAAATTTTGATTTTAGGTTAACAGTAAATTTATCATCATTATATTTTACAAATGTAATATTTAATTTTAATTTTTTAATGATTGTTATATAATTATTTGGTGTATCATATATAGAATATAAATAAATAATATCATATTTTGTTAATTTACGTAAATTTATCAAAAAATACATTTCATATTCCAAATATTTTATATTATTTCCGAAATGATTTATTACATATCCATACATATAATATAATTACAAAAAAATATTTATTTATTTATACATTTTCTAACATTCGATTTTCTTTAATTTTATTGTCATCTTTTTCATTATTTTTCTTAAATATTACTACATTTGTTGAAATTAATTCATAAGATATTTCTGGTTTACTAACATAATATGGAAGATGATAATAATAATTTAGACATGAATGAACTTGTGGAAATAAATGAAATGTCTAAGAATGATTTGTAATAAATTATTACATTATTTTTTCAAATAATTTTTTATGAAAAATATTTATTTTTTTTATAAAATCAATTTTATATTTTTTATCAATATCTAATTCAAATAATTTATGAATAAACTGAATACTATCTTCACGACGAATTGGTTTAAAAATATATTTATCTTGTCTTATTTTTTTATTTAATATGTTTATATTATTTCCCATAATAGTATCAATAATATAATCTTGTAATTCATCATATATTTCTTGAAATTTATTTTTATCTGTTTTATTTAATAATTTAAATCCAATACCTGCTATACAACTCACATTTCCAGATATATTTTTATCTCCAGATATATTTGTATTTTTAACTAAATATAATTTATCAAAATATTTATTTAAGAATAAAATATAATCTTTACGCATATCTGTAGATAATGTCGAACATATCATAATACAATTTCCTCCTTTTTTTAATATATTAATTAAATAAAATATTTGTAAAAACATAAATAGATTCTGATATTGTTCTAAATAATAATATATAGTTTTTGTTGTAAAATATTCAATTGTGCCGCCAATAATTACGAATTCTTGATTATTCTGTATTTTATTAAATAATTTATTATAATTAATATTTTTGATGAATTTATCATATTTTTCTTTTTTACTTAATTCAAATAGAGGATTAAATATAAAATTAAATTTCGTACTTACAAAACTTTTTTCTAATAATAAATATTCTAAAATTACATTATAACATATTTCAGAACGTTCTTTTAAAAAATTAAAATCACTACAATTATAACGTAAATCTATTAAACTTAAACTATTAATCTCTATATCTTTAAATATATTTTTTAAAATATAGCTGATATACTTTATTTTTGGATCATCTATTCCTTTTTTTTTAATTTCTACTTTTGATTTTTTTTTAATCAAATTTCCTTTTTGTGCATTTAATTTATATAAATCTTCGTAGTAAAACTTAGCACGAGATAAATAAAATTCTTTTGCTATTTTTAATCTATATTCTTGTGGATAATCTTTCAGTTTAACATTAACATTAAATTTTATATTTTTATTGTTTTTTAATTCTAATATTAAATTATTTTCATTTAAATTTTTATTATTATTTCCACCTTTTTGTAAATCCTTTTGTAAATCCTTTTGTAAATCCTTTTGTAAATTACATAAATATTTATTTGAAAAATATTTATTTACCAATTCTTTAAATTCATTATCAATTTTGTGATGTATTTTACCTTTTTCATTTTGTATTACGATTAAAAATATTTTACAAGGTGTTATATAAGTATTTTTATAATAATCAAAAAATATAGAATTTTTTTTTTCAATTATTTTTTCATATGTTATTAAACCTGAATTTTTTAATAAATTATATGATTCATAATTACTATAATAATCATTTATCCAATACGGAATAGTTATTAATATAGATAATTCATCATTTTTTTTATCATTTAAATATTCTATAAATTTCAACGACATATTTTTCATTATTTGTTCATCAAAAGGTGGATTACTTATAAAAAATCCTTTTTTTAATTCTAATAAGTTAAAATTACCTTTAGAATTAAAATTCTTTTCAATATCATAAAATAAAGAACAATAATTATTAAATTCACAGTTTATACTACTTGCAAATAATTCAAAATTAATATTATATTTCTTTTTAATACTATTCTTAAAATCTGGATTTATTGATAATTGTTGATTATAACTTTCTAATGTATTATATCTTAATAATAAACATAATAATAACTTTTTAAAATTACTGTCTTCTTTTTTATGTATATAATTTTCAAGTAATTTATTATATAAGTTTTTATGTAATTTAAATTTATTTAATCTTATTGACTCATATAAATACTCTTTTGTATCATTAATATTGAAAGATATATATATATAATCTTCTTTTTCTTCAATATCAATTTTATATACAGATAATGCTAAATCATTTGTATGTAATCTTATATATATTTTTAAATCTTCAATAGCATTATTAAATAATTCTGTTAAATTTATTTCTTTTATTAAATTATCAATATCATTATTTTTTAATTTTTTATTTGTAAAAATATATAAATCCTTTTTTAATTGAGTATATTCTGAGGCATTATATGGTAATATTGGATCAACATAATATGATTTATTTTTATATTGAACCATTATAAATCTTGGTAAAATATTATTGACGTCTATATCTAATGAATATTTTTGAAAAATAGTTTTAACTTTATTTTTAATTTCTTGAATTAAATTATATCTTTTTAACTCAATCAATGGATTTATAATACTTATCTCATATTGTATATCTGTAAAAGTTATATTATAATCTGAATTGTCAAAAATAATAGAATTATACATCTAATATATAATTTTATTATTTTTTAATAAAAATTTTATTAAAATATAATAAAAACATAAAAATATAAAAACATATGACTATTCTAATACCACAAGTAATAATAGATATTATAATTGAATATAAAGAATCATATTTTTTTCATCAAAAATTTATTAATTGTTTAAATGATATACCATTACAATCTATTTTCTTAAAAATAAAATATATACAAACTATATACAATAATGAACACAATAATGATTATTTAGATTTAATCCTTACACTAACAAGCCATGATGAAAGAATACAAATGATGAAATTTTTAAACACATGTAATTGTTGTCACAGACATAATAAAAACAAACCAACATTAGAACAATATATGTCTGGATATGTTCCTATGTATAGTACATCTAATATTATGAATAATTATAATTGTAAATGTTTTTGTAGAACATCCGCACGGGCATTATGTCGTGCTCAAAATGATGAAATTATTATCGATTAATAAATACAGACGTTATATTTAATAAAAAAATTATTTATTAAATAATAAGATTACTATACAAAATAGTATAAAATACTTAATACATTATTTTATACTATAATTTATTTTTAATATATTTTAATTTAATGATACAATCTTCACAATATATGGAACCCATACAAATTGCACATAGAGGAGATAGTAATTTATACAAAGATAATACAAAAGAATCTTTTTTAAGTGCTGTTAAAAATAATTTTGATATGATAGAATTAGATATACAACTAACAAAAGATAATAAAATAATAATATACCATGATATATATTTAAATAAAACATTAATTAAGGATTTAACGTATGAAAAAATATATAATATTGATAACACATTATTATTATTTGAAGATTTATTCACAATTATTGATATTTCCAAAATTAAAATATATATAGATATAAAAGGGTCGATTGATATAATACCTTATCTTCATACTATTTTACAAAAACAAACAGTAGATAATATATATATAGGATGTTTCAATATGTTATTATTAAATGAATTACATAAACGAAATAATAACTATAAATTAGGGTTGATAACATCTAATTTATTCGAAGAACAAGATTTACTCATGTTTATAAAAAGATATCATTTAACATTCTTTTGCTATTGCTGGGAAGAATTAAATAACAATATTATAAACTTTTTACATAATCATAATATTTTAGTATATACATATACTTGTACAGATAATAAAATTTACTCACTCATTAAAAAATTTAACGTAGATGGAATTGTAACAAATTACAAATTATTATAAATAGTATTATTATTTTTATAATTTTTATAAATTATATTTTCTTTGAATTCATAAAATTCAATATTATTATAATTTACACATGTTATATTCATTTTTAAATTTCTATTTATTTTAGAATTAATTACTATGCCATAATTATCTTTTATTATAAAATTTGGTATTTTGTCAATAAATTCTGACATTTTTTCATTTTCATTTTTTACAACTTTATTAATTTCATTATTTTTTAATTTAATATGATAAATATATTTTATCATTTTACGTGTTTTTACTATTTTATAATTTTTTTCAAATAAATGTAAATTATGTAAATCAATATTTATAGAATCTTCTGTTATTAAATATGAATTTATTAAACGATTTAGTTCAATAGGTAACCTATTTAAATTTATTTTATTGTCAAAATCATTTTTAAATTCAATTTGAATATCTGAAATAAAACTAAATATTTTATTGTTTAAGAACAAAGGTATTTTATTATTTTTTTTTATATCAACTATAAAATTAACATCTGTTTCTAATCTATCATATAAATGCCCCCACTTATATAATTTAGAAATAATACATGTTTTAATTTTGTCTCTAATATAAATATTTGTCATATTTGTCATATTATTTTTTCATAAAATCATTTTAAATATTTTTCATATTATTCATTAAAAATTTCATTTAATAATAAATATTGGTCAATTACTTTTTTACATTCACAATGAATAAATTCAGGTAATTTTATTGTTTTATTCAAAATATTTTTATGATAATTAATATCATAAGTATCATTAATATCAAAGAAATTATATATTTTAATATCATTTTTTGTATTCGTACCAAAACCAACAATATTTTTATTAATAAATTTTAATCCACCATGAACATTATACATACTATACTCAGATTTATCAATATTAATCAAAATAAGTCCACATATTGTTTTATTAAATTTAATAATATATTCTATATTTCTATAAATAAATTTATTTTCGTTACCATTAATTAATCCATATTCATTATATTTATCAATAATACATGATAATGTATATTGATTTTTATTTTTACCATCGTCACATAAAATAAGATTATATAAATTTTTATGAAATAATGTTTTAACTTCATAAATTGACATAATTTATGATAATTATATTAATATATTATTGTTAATATATTATAAATCATTTTTTTTATAATGATGATTTATTTAAGGTTTAAGATTTATTTTTTTATTATTTTTATTTATTAATAATAATGAATGATAGAAAAATAATTGCAATTGTAACTGGAATGCAGCATTCCGGTACGACATATTTAAACAATGTTATAAATTCACATTCAAGAATAACATCAGGTTTTGAATGTGGAATATTATTTAAAAATTTAAAAGAATTCGATACTGTTAAACCTTTTTCTGATTGGTTAAAAACGGGTAAAACACATTTTGGATTACCAGATAATTATTTGGATAAAATTAAAAATATGACTTATGAAGAAGTTTATGTATATATTCAAACAAATAAAGGAAGTAAAAATGATTCATATATACAAACATTGTTAAAAAAATGCCCATATTTTACAGATAAAGCACCCGCATATATTTATGAAATCGAATCAATTTATAAAAAAATATCACATTTACACATACCTGTGATAATTACATTAAAGAAATATGATGCTATTTACTATAGCTGGGTCATCAAGAGAAAAATATCATTTGATGTATTTATTTTCAATATACAAAAATGTATTATATCATTAACATATATCTTGAACAATAATTGTGATGATATATATGTTTATGAATATGATGATTATATACTTCAAAAAGAAGTGTATAATAAACACTTTATGGATATTATAACAAAATACAATAAAAAAATTAATATTGAAAAATTATTTGAAGAAAAATATAATGGAAAAATGAAAGTTACTGAAAAATATAAAAATGATAGTAAATTTAAGGATAATATTGTTAATATACAAGTAAGTGAATATCAAAATATTTATAATAATTTAATTGATAAATTAAAAATTAAATTATAATATTATATGTCTAACCACCTCGTAATTGCAATGTTAAATGAAGCGTAGATTCACGTTGAATATTATAATAATCTAAAGTATTATGATCTTCAAGTTGTTTTCCTGAAAAATTTAGGTTCTGTTGTTTAAATGGAATATATTGTATTTCTTGAATTTGTTCTTTAATTTTTTTAATAGAGTAACATGTTTCACAATCTAATGTGATAGTTTTACCTGTAATTGTTTTGATAAAAATCTGCATTATAATATATATATATTATTTATTTTAAGTATCATTTTATCATTATTTATTTTAAGTTTTTTATTATATTATTTACATCTATTTTCATTATTTCATTAGAATTCATATATTCTTGTACTGTTTTATTCATTGTCCAGTCATACTTCCAACCATCATTATCTAAATCAATAGTATCAGTAAATTTTCGTATTTCATTTGAAACTTTGTCAAAATCAGTTATATATTCTTTGATTTTATTTATATCATTATTTTGGTTGTGTGGGTTATCTGTTATTATTAATTTTTTTGGGTACATATCTTCATTCCAAATCTGATATATATATAATTCTTTTATATTTTCATTTTTTTTAATATTTTCTACAACTTTTAGTTCTTTTTTTAATTTTGCTCCATTATATATATAATCAATATGTTCATATTCTAACATTTCAATTATATCTATTACTTTTGTAGAATTATCTAACACAATTTTATCATATATTCTATTCCATTCTTTATATAATGATGTATTTTTTTGTAAGTCTTTATACATCATATCTATTTTTTTTTTATTATTGTTCTTATTCTTATTATAACAATAATGAAATTCTGGAATGTATAATTCAAATTCTTTTTCTATTTTAAATTTTTTTTTAATAATGTTATTTTTATAATTATCCATAAACACATCGAATGATTTATTATTATTTTTTTTATTTTTATAGGTGTTCATTAAATCATATATTTTTTTATAATATTTTATTCTTATTTCTGGGATTAATTGATGTGTATATATTAAATACATTTTATATAAAAAATCAGCATTATTATTATTTTTCAAATAATAGAATAAGTCACTTTGCATCTTCCAATCTCTTGTGTCACCATTATGAGTTTTACTCGCCATATATCGATTTATATTAGATGAATAATTTATGTTAGTTAAAGATTTATAATACATAGAATTAAATAATGTATTATGGTCTTTAAATTCTTCAATACTTATATTAAGACCTTTGAGTTGTGAATATATTTTTTTTAACACAACCTCAATATCAATACATAATGTATCTAATCTAAATTTTTTATTTTTATTCTCTTCTTCTTTATTCTCTTTCTCTTTCTTTTTATTCTCTTTCTCCTTCTTTTTATTCTCCTTCTTTTTATTCTCTTTCTCCATATTCTCTTTCTCCACATTCTCTTTCCCCATATTCTCTTTCTCTTTCTTCACTCTCTCTTCCTGTTTCTCTTTTATATATATATTATGCCAATAGTGATACATTATTTGACTAAAAATTTGTAATTTTATTTCATCATCATTTCGTGGTTTATGATATAATTTCAATACTTCAGTTATAGTATTACTCAAAATTTTATTATCTTTTAAAAATTCATTTTCATCATTAATTATTAATTTATTTTTTTCAGTAATATATATTGAATTTAAATTATTAATATTATATTCAATATCATTAAATTTAACATTATAATTTTTATCAGTAATAATTTCAATTAAAGATTTGTTTTTTTTAATTTCATCAAATATTTTTTCCCACCTCACTAATTTTACAGAACCATCGCGTAATTCTGCAAAATTATTTAAATTATCTTTTTTATTTAAACTTAATATCTTAATATCATTAATACTTTTTGGAATTGATACTATCAATTTATCTATTTGACTTTTTTTAAAATCTGTTCTATTTTTTATACTATCCTTTACTTGATTAATATCTATCTTTTGAATTCTTTCAATTAATTTTTCAGTAATAAATGGTTTATATACATCATCAACTTTATTATTTATTTTTTCTCTAAATTCTATCATAAAATCATTAAATTTTTTATCATTATTATTTTTAATATACACGTCCATATCATTATATAATTTTTTATAATAATCTATTTTATATTTTGAAAAATAACGATTATTTGGTTCAGAATATAAATAATAATATTTCAATAATGATATATTATTTTCTTTTTTTATAATTTCAATTATTTCTTCCCAATGTTCTAAAGGACGACCATCTTTAAGTTTATAAGAAAAATAATTTTCTAAGTCATCATGACCATATATTAATAAATAATCAAGGAGATCCTTATCTTTATTTTCTTTATTTTCAAAATATTCACTCATACTAAAATAAGTTATTATACATTGTTGAATCGCAGAAATATATCTCAATTTTTTTTTATTTTTTGGTGATATATTAGTAAATTTGTTCATAATTTCATGGTAATATTTTGTTATATTTTTATTTGTACCACCTTTTTTATTATTTTTATTTTTATTTTTATTCAATAATTTAATTAATTCATCTTTATTTGAATTACTGTAATTTTTTATATTATTTAATTTACATAATTGAATTAATTCTAATTTTGTATAATCATTATATTTCATGATATATATTATAATATAATAATTTTTTTTGAATAATATTAAATTAGATTATTTATGTATATTTATTACTATAATTTAGTAATAAATAATTTGATAATAAAAGAATGATTAAAATATATATTTAAAGCGTCCGTAATGCAGAAAGAGGGTGATTTGACGAATCATCAATTATTAGAGTTACTTCTTTCAATGATGAATAACTGACTTAATGACATGTCTTTATAAAATCCAGTGATCAAATGGTCATCCGATATACATACTTGAAAATTATTATTAATTTCTTTTATATTTTTATCATTATACATTTTTTTTGTTCCTGTAGCATCAACAGCACCAATTAATATTATTTTCTTTATTGATTTGTGCAAAAATATATCATTTACTAAATTTAATCCTTTTGGCATCCAAGATATAATAATTGTGTCTGGATTATATTTTTTTACAATTTCATCAATATTTTTCATTATATAAACCGGATAGTCATTTTTAATATTCCATGATTGTTTATTATTGGGTGGAATATCAGTAGCAACTATATTTTTTTTATTAGTAAATTTTCTTAATAAATAACTTAACGTTCCATTACCTGCTCCCATTTCTACAATTATTTTTGAATCTTGTAATAGCTTTGAAATTAATTTTATTAATTCTACTGTAAATAGTTCATAACTAATATTTCTAAATTTTAATATTTTGTAAAGCAGCGAATCATTTCTCTCAACAATATCAACTTTATCTAAAAAAAGCCAAATTTTATTGAAATTAATAAAAAAAATATTTAATTTCTTTTTCTCTAATAATGGATATGAATCTCTTAATTCAAAAAGATTATTCACGATTTTTTTGAAAATGAATAACTGATTTTTATTATATTTATTTTCATCCATTTTTTTATTGTATAGAATCTTAAATATTCTGTTAATTTCTCTTTTTTCTTTATATTTTAACATTATATATTACCATTATTTATAATTTTTTTAGTTGAATTAAATAAACTATTCTTTGCAAAGATTGTTTTTATTAATAATATATAAATAAATATTTTTATATTATTAAATTATATAATATGGATGAGGAGTGTAAAATGTTAGATAATGTATGTAAGAAAATAGATCATAATATATTACTTGATATGATAAGAGTTACGATGCTTATTTATAATTATGGTAAAAATATTGATATTGGGGAGGATGAAGAAAATATAGAAACATTTGTATCTAATTTAAAAAAATCTGGCGAGTTTGATAATATAGAAATGAATGATACAAGAAAAAAAGCACTTGTTGAAGTTGCTACTAATGTTCCAAGTGGTAAGTTATGTTGTTTTATAGATGATAAAACAACAGATATACAAGCGGGTGTAACTATTTCAAAAAATAAAAAACGTATTTGTATTGCATTTCGTGGTTCAGAATCACGTACAGATTGGTATTATGATTTAATGATTATGAAACATAAAATTAAAGATGATGTTTATGTACATAGTGGGTTTCATCAGCAATTAACAAAAGGTGGAACTTATGATAAATTAAAAGAATGTGTACAACAATTATTAAAAGAAAATCCAGATTTCACCATATATGTATGTGGGCACAGTCTAGGTGCGGCCGTCAGTACATTATTTGGGTTTATGTTTTCACATGAGACAGATAATAATGTAATTGTATGTTCTTTTGCGAGTCCCCGTGTTGGTAATTATGAATGGAAAAAGCAATTTGAAGCAAAACCGAATTTAACTCATTTTCGTATAACGAATAAAAGAGATATAATTACGGCATTTCCTATGTATAAATATTATCATGTTGGAGATAATATTCAATTAGAAGATAATACATATAATGAATTTAATCGTAATGCAGAAAGAGGATGGTTTGATGAATCAATATTTACATGTTGGAGTGTTTCAGAACATGATTGTGATTTATATTATAAACGTATTGTATCAAATTCATGGTAATTATATTTATGAATTTTCACATGAAAAAGTTTCGTTAAATTTACCTCCTTTCATTAAATTATCTTTAGCCCATAATGGCTGTAAATTTGTATAATGAAAACATTGTTTTTGATCATCGTCATTCAGTAAATTAAAACTACAGCATGGTCTTATATGGTCAATATGCCAGTCTCCGTGATTTTCCCATGTCATTCCTTCAGTAAATTTACCTTCTAAGTATCCTTTTAAAAATTTAAATTCACAACCTGTTAATTGTTTTGTTCTAAATTTTTTGTCAGCTTTTTGATTTTTTAAAGCATGATATAAACGACATCGTAAAGTTCTTTCTAATTTAAATGCAGGATCAATTTTACATCGTGCAACTTGATAATCAGAAATTTGTTTATTAACTTGTTGTTTATTATTTTTATAATATTCTTTTCTATTATTTGATGTGCATTCTTTACACGCAGAACGTATTGCTCCTTTACATTTTGCTACAAAATATTTAT
>Ga0209264_1000346_pt1 | contig 38059 bp, 41 predicted proteins | sample SaaInlV_DNA_150m_FD_184687 | JGI IMG/M metagenome (GOLD analysis project Ga0209264, IMG submission 184687) | Marine microbial communities from expanding oxygen minimum zones in the Saanich Inlet - SI075_LV_DNA_150m (SPAdes) (version 2) | ecosystem: Environmental > Aquatic > Marine > Unclassified... | reverse complement strand
TGCATTTTATTCCACATCCATTAAGAAAATACTTGTAATATATAATTTATAATATAGAATTTCGATATTTAATACTTATTTATTTTCTTCCTAATTTTCTTCCTAATTTTCTTCCTGATTTTCTTCCTGATTTTCTTCCTGATTTTCTTCCTGATTTTCTTCCTGATTTTCTTCCTGATTTTCTTCCTGATTTTCTTCCTCAAGAAAATCATGTCTGCATATAGGACATGAACTATTTTTTTTTAACCATTTATCAATACATTTTTTATGACATGTATTTTTACAACATCTCAAAATTCTTTTATATTTCTTGTATTCGTATTTTTCTAAACATATAAAGCATGATTTATCAAGTATATCATCATGTTTTTTAATATATATTGGTTTTCCTAAATTATTATTAATTTCTTTTATATTCTTAAAATAATTTGGAATATTTTCATTTATATTATTTTCATTTATATTATTTTCATTTATATTATTTTCATTTATATTATTTTCAACAACAATTTCCAACTCTAATATATATCTATTATCTCCAATATCTGTTCCTGATTGTATATTTAATATAGAATTTTGAAATTGATTTAATATCTGTTGTAGTTCTAATATAGAATTTTCATTATTTAAATCAATTTGATATTCATCATTCATTAATCTTCTACTATATAAAAATTTTTATATAATAAATATTAAACACACCATATGAACCTTTTATGAAGCATATAATAGTGTCCAAGTTTTTGCTGTATCAATATATAACTGTCTGTTCGTATTATATAAATTAGCAATATCTGGGACTAATGGATCATTTACGTTTGGATCATTTAATAATGAGCATATTGACAACAAAATTTTTGATATTGTCAATGATGGATTCCAATTATTCTTTAAAATATCTAAACATATACTTCCTGAAGTATTAATATTAGGATGATATATTTTTGTTTTAAAAATATAATTTGGTGGCTTTAATGGATAATCTTGTGGGATAAATATATCTAATATAAAAACACCATTTTCATATGGTGTTTCTTTTGGTCCTAATAATATTGCCTCCCATTCAAATAAGTTATCATTTTTTGGTCCAGCTGATATATTATGGGGCGGATTCTTCTTAATTTCTATAAACTCTTTTTGTAATCTATTCATCATATAAATTATATTATAATTAACTATTTAAGCTAATTATTTTGAATAAAATAATAATAACAAAAATTGATTTATATATTAATAATAATAAAATAATATAATAAATATAAATTATGGAATATCAACAACAGATACCGGTACAATATCCGGTACAATATCCTATACAAAATAATCAACAATGTTTACAACAATATTCTGGATATTGTAATACAGACTTACCATGTATTAAATGCAATAAATTTGTAAATGTTTTAATAGATAATAAATTAACGTCTGATAAAATTCTTAATATTACAAATACATTTATGTGTTATGATTGCAATAAGACTGAGGTACATAACAGAGAAATATGGAATTATATAGATCAATCTATAAAAAATATAAATGATAAAAATAATATAACAAATTCAAAAATGCATTCAAAAATAAATACAATTATACAATCTTCCGGAAGAAATAATTCTAATATTCATTTATTAATCAATAAAACAAATATTGAATTTATTTTAATAAATAAAAATATTAATATTAAAAATTCGGAACTTGATGGAAAATGTAATAAAAAAATATTAGATATGAAAGATAATTATGATACAAAATTGGATGAAATGAAAAACAACTATGATACAAAATTGGATGAAATGAAAAACAATTATGATACAAAGTTATCCGATTTGAAAAAAAAATACGATACATCATTATCTGATTTGAAAAAAAAATATGATACACCATTATCTGATTTGAAAAAAAAATACGATACATCATTATCTGATTTGAAAAAAAAATACGATACACCATTATCTGATTTGAAAAACAATTACGATACACCATTATCTGATTTGAAAAACAATTACGATACACAATTATCCGATTTGAAAAACAATTACGATACACAATTATCCGATTTGAAAAACAATTACGATACACAATTATCCGATTTGAAAAACAATTACGATAAACCATTATCCGATTTGAAAGACAATTATGATACAAAGTTATCTGATTTGAAAGACAATTATGATACAAAGTTATTTGAAATTCAAAAAAGTTTTACTAAAACATTTGAAAATAATATAAAAGTATTAAAAAATATGAAAATCAATTCGGAAAATTTGTATAATTTAATTACAAATACAAAAAAAGATATTGATGAAAAAATAACAAAATATCAATTAAAACCAAAAGAAATATCACAAGAATTAAAAGAATTGAGAGATTTAAAAAAATGTTTAATATTAAACGATAATGAATATAAAAAATTTAAAATTACTATGAATAAAATATCAATGGAATTAAATTTTATTTATATTTCATTTGGTTTAAATATTATTGTTGCTATTTTTTTTGTTTTTTATATTATATATAAAAAATAATTTATTTATAAAAAAATATACACTTAGTATTGATTTGTAAAAGATTCTTCACCATAACCATCATCAGAACCAGAACCAGAACTATTATCAGAACCAGCAAATTTATTTCCAGGAATTACACCAAATCCTTCATTGTGTTCTTCATTGTGTTCTCCATTGTGTTCTCCATCTTCAAACCCTTCAATTCTCATTCCAGCATTTAATGAACCGAAATGTCCTTTAATTTCAGCACCAGCACTAAATCCAGGATTTAAAAGTCGAATTATTCCTAATATAATTAATAAAACAAAAAGTGCGATCACTATGAAAACTAGTGGATTAGACATTAAACTATTTGTTATATTGTCAATTTTAGTCATTATAAATTATAATACTATTTTAATTTTTTATAATTAATTAAATTTTTTCATTTAATTATTTAATTAGAAGAAATGTCGTTTACACCTTTGAAGATTTAAAATGGGACAATTATATTATCCATTTAGATATATTTATGATGGATTTAAAGAAAAAATATGTTTATTTATATCTAAGGATAAAAAGATATAATTCGTATATTCAAATTAAATTGGAAACATCCTAAAATAATGGATAATATCTATCAAGAATCATATTTAAATATAAATTTATAATATAAAATTAAATATAATTATAATATGAGTGAAATATTAATTGTAAGAAACATGTAATTATAATGATGGTAAATTGATATTTGAATGACATCCCAATATTTGACTAAATCACATTTGTTACAATTAATATTTTTACTTTTTACAAACGGATGTCTAATATTAAGTGCAAATCTATGTTCATTTTTATATATTAATCCTTGAGGAACATCATTTATATATTTAATATGTTTAATATTGATTATTAAAAGATTCAGTCATACCTTCAGTCATACCTTCAGACATACCTTCATCAGAACCAGTAAATGTATCTTGCTCCATTGAAGAATCTTCTTGTCCCATTGAAGAATCTTCTTGTCCCATTGAACGATCTTCAAATCCTTCAAATCCTTCAAATCTCATTCCACCATTTAATGAACCGAAATGTCCTTTAATTTCAGCACCAATACTAAATCCAGGATTTAAAAGTCGAATTATTCCTAATATAATTAATAAAACGAAAAGTCCGATCACTACACAAACTAGTGGATTAGTCATTAAACTATTTGTTATATTGTCAATTTTAGTCATTATAAATTATAATACTATTTTTATTTTTTATAATTAATTAAATTAATTAAAATTAATTAAGTTTATTACAATCCTCGAATAATTGTTTAAATTCTTCTTCATTTTTTTTAATTTTTGACAATTACAATCCTCGAATGGGATTTTTAATTTTTTACAATAATAAGGAAGTAAATAATCAACATATTCATCATTACATAATCCCATCAAGTCGAAAGTTTTTTCAATATTTTCATTTTTTCAATAATCACATTCATCACACATTTGAGGAAATTGTTTGAGGAACTTGTTTGAGGAACTTGTTTTTATCTTTAAATCCTTCAATATTAAATTTTCCATTTAGATCACCAATATGTCCATTAATACTAATTCCCATTTCAAGATCTGGAATAAATATTTTAATTAAAAATAATACAATAAGTAGTATAATAAGTATAAATACAACACATATAAGAGAGTTTGAAGAATAACATTTTTTTATATATTCTATTTTTGTCATATAATATTTATAAATATATTTATAGTAAAGATATTATAACTATTTATAGTATGTATAACTATTTATTAAAAAAAATAAATAAATTTCTAAGAATTAATTATTATGATAATTATTTTAAAAATAATAAATTAATAAATGTTGAAAAAAATATATTTAAATTAGAATATTTCCTATATATAAAATTTTATGTTATCTATTTATTTTTATATAACTTCAAAATAAAAAATTCATTACATTATTCATTTTTATTAAATTTTCAATATGTTATTGGTGAAGTATGTATGAATAATATTAAATATTATAAAATAACGCCTGAAAATAATATTGAATTCTTAAATAAAGTTTCTATTTATTTCTTTGATTATTTATTATTTAGCGAAATATATTTCAATAATACTATTAAATCAATTAATAAATTTTTTATAATTATGAATTTATTTCTATTTCATTTTGGTATTATTATACATCAATTATTTAAAAAAAGAATTGATTGTATTAAAAATAAAAAGGTGTTACAAGATCATTTCGATTTTTTATTTTTATTACATGGATTAGAAGACTTAAATATTGTATTAGAAAAAACAATATTTATGAATTATTCAAACTTTTATTTTTACTTAACTATTATATTTTTTATGTTTACATAATTTGTTTTCATGATTGTTTTCATGATTGTTTTCATGATTGTTTTCATGATTGTTTTCATGATGCAAATGTTTATTTGATAAAATCATAACAAGTTCATTTTTTTTAAATATAGCTGGATTAGCATGTATTTCTTTATCAATAAGAATCTTTCTTAATTCATCAACTTTTAATTTATTCCAAGATAAATTTATATTCAATAATTTACAATAACTATTTATAAATTCATCTTTTTCTTGGTATTCCTTTTCTTTCTTTTCCATATTAAAATGTTTTTTACACAAATTGTTATATATTTTTTTACCTATACTCATACAACAATCATTTTGTATTTTATAACCACATGTTTGAGCTATATTTATATCATCAATATTATAATGAATACATGATATAAAATGATTGTTTAAATTTGGTAAAAGACCACCATTTTTTCTACATATTGGGCACATCTGTATAAAAGGATAATTTCCATATTTAATTGAATTAAAACTATTTTTAATTTCTAAATACCAATCAGATATACATTCATAACAAAATATGTGTTTTTTAATATCGCATTTTAATCCAATAATTTTAGTAGAATCAATTGAACAACAGCATATATTACATATAAAATCTTTATTAGATTTTATTAATAAAGCACAATTGCGAGATGTCATATTATTTTATATTATAAAAATATCTTTAATATAAATTATTATTATTTTTAAATAATAAAATAGATTTTACTAAGTATCATTTATGATATATTTTACAATGTTAAAAAATTATTTATTTAACAAAATGAATTTAAAAATTAATTTATAAATAGTATTATAAATGATAATTAAATTTAAAAAAATAGTTGAAACTGCTAAGTTGCCAATTTATGGAAGTGATTATGCTGCCGGTATGGATTTATTTTCGTCAAATAATGAAATGATTAAGATTGAACCAAATACACGAAAGATGATTCCTACAGGTTTATCAATAAGCTATGATGATGATAGTTATTATATGAGAGTTGCTCCTCGTTCAGGACTAACTGTGAAAAATTGTATTGATGTAGGTGCTGGTGTTATTGATTACGATTATAGAGGTGAAATTAAGGTTATATTAATAAATAATGGTAAAGAAGTTTTTAATGTTACTAAAAATATGAAAATAGCACAGATGATTCCTACAAAAACGATTAAATCTACTGATGTTACATTTATTGAAGTTAATGATTTGAATGAAACAAATAGAGGTGATGGTGGATTTGGTTCAACAGGAGTTTAATTATTTAATTATTTATTCATATTTTTTTATTTGTTTATAATAATGAGTAATAATACTAAAAAAGCTACTAAAAAAGATACTAAAAAAGATACTAAAAAAGATACTAAAAAAGATACTAAAAAAAATACTAAAAAAATAAAAATACATGGAGGTGAAAATGTATTTGGTGCTTCATGGGGTCTTATTACAAATACTATTGATTTAGGTATGAGTATGTTTAAAGCTGCAGGTGGTATTATGAGTATGCCGTCAGATATGGCAAATGCTATACCACCACAACAAAGAAGAACAGAACCAGTACAAGTTAATACACCACCACCAAAAAAAATGCCAAAATTAAAATAATTATACATTCATATATGTATAAATTTTATATAACTAATTTAGTTATATAAAATTATAATTACAAAATAATTAAAAAATATTTACAAAATATTTACAAAATATTTATTCTAATATTTTTTTTATTTTATTTAATTGATTTTGATTAGGATCTGTTGTTTTTGTATAATCACTCTTAATTAGTAATAAAGATGAATATATATAGTAATAATTTATATAATTATACATATCATCTATAACATTTTTAGTATTCATACTTATTTGATTTAACATAGAATTAGATATAAATGGTTTTTTCTTTAGTTCTTCCAATATTAATATTAAAAAGTTTAACGATTCGAAATATTTATTTTTTAATTTTGTCATAAATTCCAAATACATTTTATTTCCTTTCCAACTTGGATTTAATTTAAAATCTTCTTCACTTCCTTGTGCTCTTTCCATTAATGTTTTCTTTTCTTCATCAGTTAATTGTAAGAAAATACCTTTTCCTTTATTTTGACAATCTGTTTTATTAACATATCTTGATTTATCTAATAATGATAAAATAACTTCACTTAAATTAGTATTCTTTTTTAATGAACTTGGATTATCAGGAATACATATAGAACATTTCTCTAAGTTTAGAAATTTTTGAAAACATAAACCACCTTCATAAATAAAATTACCATCTTTTTTAGATACTTTTGGAATTGTTGTTAATATTGCTGCTATTATATTATTTCTAACAATAAAATTATGTGATATAGCTATACACAAATCTTTTTTTGTCATCAAACATTTTTTACCTCTATTATTACCATCAGAACATAAATCATCTGGTTCTTTATACCATTTTGGTATAAAATATGGTTTATGTTTATATTGTTCTTGTTTAAGTCCATTTTCTTGTTTTTTTTGTTCTTGTTTCCCCTGATATACTTGTTGTTGTCCTTTATATTCTTGTTGTCCTTTATATTCTTGTTGTCCTTTATATTCTTGCTTTCCTTGATATCCTTGTTGTTCTTGCTTTCCTTGATATCCTTGTTGTTCTTGTTTTCCTTGATATTCTTGTTTTCCTTGATATCCCTGCTTTCCTTGATTTCCTTGATATCCTTGTTGTTCTTGTTTTCCTTGATATCCTTGTTGTTCTTGTTTTCCTTGATATCCTTGTTGTTCTTGTTTTCCTTGATATCCTTGTTGTTCTTGTTTTCCTTGATATCCTTGTTGTTCTTGTTTTCCTTGATATCCTTGCTTTCCTTGTTGTTCTTGATATCCTTGCTTTCCTTGTTGTTCTTGCTTTCCTTGATATCCTTGTTGTCTATTATTTTTAGGTTTATTTTGACTATTATTTGGTTTAGTTTGACTATTATTCGGTTTAGATTGACCATTATTTAGATTAACTTGACTATTATTTGGTTTAGGTTGACCATTATTTGGTTTAGGTTGACCATTATTTAGGTTATCTTGACTATTATTTTGTTTAGCTTGATTATTATTTTGTTTAGGTTGATTATTATTTGGTTTAGGTTGATTATTAGTAGTTTTATTTAGACTATTATTTATTATATTGTTAATTTGAGCAATTATATTATTATTATTACTATTATTACTATTATTATAGTTATTATCATTATTATCATTATTAACGATAATATTTCTTTTATTAATTTTTTTCTTATTTAATTTATTTAATTCTTTTTCTAAGTTACTATTTGTAAATTCATTACCACCTTCTTGATTATTAGATTTTTTTAATAATTGATTAACATGAAATGGATCAATATAATTAATTTCGGATTCAATATTATCATTCATATTTTTTAATGAAACATTATTAGATTCTAAAATACGTTTTTGATATTTAACACCCTTTTTATGAAAATATTCATTTAATCTATCGTGAAAGAAATCTACAAAAAATTTTTCATTATTATTTTTAGGTACATGCTGTAACATTAATTTTAAATTTAATGTATTTTCTTCATTTTCTAATTTATCTTGAATTTCTCTTAATACTTTAATATTAAGTGTTTCCATTTTTTTTTTATATACTAAAGCTACTTTGTTACAGAATTCTTCACCTAAAAAATTTTCATTGAATGAATCTAATATTTCATTTGACAATGAAGTCATTTTACTAAATATTTCTTCAGGTTCTAATTTAGAATAATTAACAATATCATTTGTATTTAATACTGGTGTATTATTTTTAGTAGGTTCATTTATCTTATTTGAACTATTATTTTCAGTACTGTTATTGGCACCCATATATATAATAATTATATATTATTTTTATTAATTTCATTATAAAATTTAAATAATGCATTATTATAATTAAAATATTTCATCTTTAGTTTTGTTTCCAAAAATAATAAACTATTTTCTATATCTAATTTTCCATAACGAATATAATAACACAATATAAAAAGATATAACATACTACAATCATCTTCATTTCCAATTAATAAAATATTTTTATTATTATATATTTTTTCAAATATATAATTTGTAACATCAAATAAATGTTGATAAATAATTATATTATCATTTTTATTATTATCAGTAATATTTAATGGGATTCTTATTTGTTCTGTTTCAATATGTTGATAAAAAGGTACGATTTTTGATAAAAAAATAACATTAGTAATTTTTTTTAATTTTAAAAAATGATTTTTTTTAATTTTTTCAGAAACCCAAAAATGAGGTAAAATTTCCATTATTAATTAGATATATTTTTATTATAAAATAAATAAGCAATGATTATTAATAAAGCAATACACATAATTAATTTCATAACATTAAAACTATTTTCAGGAGGAGGTAGAACAGGTGAAAGAGAATCATCGGATTCTTCTTCATAATGTCCTTGACTAAAAATAGTATTACACTGAGAAAGTGTATCACATTGTTTTATTGGTTGTTTAATTAAAAAATATTCTATACCATAATATGAAATTCCACTAACAAAAACACCTAAGAATAATCCATAAAATAATATATATATATATTTCCATCCTAAATCAGTTGGGTCATAACTAAATAATAATAATAATATAAATACACAAAATACAGGTGTTATCTTAATTAAATCACCACTTGCCATAACATATTTATTTTTCTTACTTTTACAACCTTCTTCGTTACTAAAATAATATGTTATTGGACCTACCGTTTGTTGAGTTTTTCTTGCAATGAATAATCCAAATAGTAATAATATTATTATAGCAATAAATGTAGTATATGATAAAACATTATTAAAATTATCACCAACGAAGGAATAATTCGAAATAACAATTATAAGTAATATTATTACGAATAAAACAATACTTAAACAATTTAGTACACTCATACCTGATTTACTATTTTCATTTACATTCATTAATGGATTTATAGTCTTCATAAAAGGAGGAAATCCTAATCCAATAATATATCCAAACAACAAACCTTTATTTAAATTACCATTATTATCAATCATTGCTCGATTCGCCATATTTGTATAAATATATATAATTAAACACAATACAACAGTAACAATAAAATCTGTTATTTCTGTATTCCATACACCAGGCATATAAGCATTTAATACTACGTTTTTTGTATTAATATCTTTATCTTCTCGGTCACTTGTATTAATATCAATGTTTCTATAATAATATTTTTCTGGATAAAAATTAAAAAATATTCCATATATTATTTTTACTCCAAAATATCCTACTATAATCATACTTATAAAAGTTTGTAATTGTAAATAAGGATTATCAATATTTCCACCTTTTAGTTTGTTCATTATTATATATTTACATTTTTAATTATTAAAAATATTATTAAAATAATAACATTTTTAATTATTAAAAATATTATTAAAATAATAACATTTTTAATTATTAAAAATATTATTAAAATAATAACATTTTTATTTAAAAAAAAATTAAAATTGAACTTTATTTATTAAAAAAAAAAGATATAAGATAAAACTACTTAAAAACAGTATATGACATGACAGATAATATTTGGGAATTATATAACACAATAAACTCATCTTTTGATGAGGACAATGTTTCTAATTCCGATATAAAAGAAATATGTATAAATTGTAAAAAAACAGAATATTTAATTAATGATGGTGAGATGATTGTATGTACTGATTGCGGTGTAGAAAATAATAGAATTATCGATTATAATCCTGAATGGAGATTTTATGGTGCTGATGATACTAAAAAAAGTAGTGATCCCAATAGATGTGGGATGCCTACAAATCAAATTATTTCTGAATCGTCTTTAAGTACAGTAATATTGGGTCATGGTTTTGAAGTATATAGAAAATTAAATACTTGGAATGGACTCACCTATAAAGAAAAAAGTATGATATCAATTTTAAATAAAATTGCTCACAAAGCAAATATTGGAAATGTTCCTCAATCTATTATTGATTCTACAATGAAAATGTATCAAATAATTTCTAAAGATTATATTAAAAGAGGAACAAGTCGTGAAAGCTTAATCGCAGCATGTTTTTTTAATGCACTAAAAGATAACAATCTTATACGATCCAATGAAGAAGTTGCAAAATTATTTGATATAAAATCTAAAAAATTATCAAAAGGATGTAATGAATTTGCGGAATTAATGTTTGCTAAAGATAAAGATTATGTTAAGAAAATGAGACCAATTGATCCAAAAGATTTGATTGAAAGATTTTGTTCAATTATGGATTTAGATGAAAAATATATTTCTATTGGGTCACGCATTACATTTTTGGTTGACAAACTTGGTATTTGTCAAGAAAATAATCCTAAATCAATTGCCGTTGGCTGTATATATTTTATAAGTCAAAATTATAATTTAGGATTCAATAAAAAAGAAATAGCAGATCACTGTAATACAAGTGAAGTTACTGTTAGCAATACTTATAATCAAATGAATAAATTTAAACAATATTTACTACCTAAAAATTAATTATACATATCAAACATTGTTGAACATATTTGAACCACGTGCAATTTTTTTGGGAGGGGGTTTTATTAAATTATTATTTTTTATTTTATTCATTGCGTTTTGTGAAAATGTTGATGCTTCAAAATCTATCCAATAAAAAATTTTATCATTTCCATCCATATAATAAAATAAATTACCAACGCTATCATTATGAGTAATTCCTTTATCTTTTAAAAATTTTATTGCTGGACCACTAAATTTATTTTTTTCATAATTATTTATAGTTAAATTATTTCCTGGAATATTAAATTCAGTAATACCATGTTTATACTCAATTATTAATAACGCATATTTAGTATTTGGAATTAATATACAGTTAAACATTTTTGAAAAATGTTTTTTTTCAGAATTGTTAGTTGATTTATTTAATATAGAATATGCTTTATATTCATTTTTTATACATCTATATGTTGCCTCCCATAATCCTATTTTATAGACTTTATTATTTTGTGTATCAAAATAAATAGCATTGTTTGGATTTACAGGTCCAGTTCTTTTATTTTTTTTTAAATCATTAAAATTATTTTTAAAATCATTAAAATATTCATTATCATTATTATTATTTAATATTTCATTAATCGCATTATATATATTATCATTATTTAATATTTCTTCATTCATTTCTTCATTCATTTCTTCATTCATTTCTTCATTCATCTTATTATCATTATATGTATATTTTGGTTTGATTCGTTTTTTTGTTGGTGCTCTTGGTGCTTCAGGATTACCACCAACTTTTATAGATCCAAATTGTCCTTTTTTAGTAATATATCCAGCTTTTATTAATCTTTTTTCTTTTTTAGCAATATCACTTACTTTTTTAGATACAATTTCACCATTTTTATTGTATTTTAAATCTTTCTTAGTTAATCCCCCTGTTGTTTGTAATGCTTTCCCATGCATAACTTTACAACGCGTACCAATTCTTTCCATATTATAATTATTATCAATATATTTATAATTCATAAAATATAATTTATTTATTATTATAAATAGTTAATAATAATGTACTAACCATTATTAATTTTGATATTGAATAAAAGTTTTCATTAAAAATAGTAAAATTATTTTTCATTTCAAATATATTTTTATTTAATATTTCATTTGATTTAATACATTCTTGAATTATTTTTTTTAAATTAGTATTATTCATATAATCAATACAACATTTGTTATTTTCATCATTTTCAATCAATAAATTCATATTTTCAACATTTAATAATTTATTAATTAAATCATTCTTTCCACTTTTGAATAATATATGCATTATATTATTATCTTTTTCTCTATATTTTAAAATTAAATTTTTAATATAACTATTATCTATATTTTCAATAGCAAATTCAATAATATCAATTGTTGATAATAAGTATAATAAATTATCATCATCTTTTTCGTATTCTTTATTTTCTTCTTCATCTTCATCATCTTCATCATCTTCATCATCTTCATCATCTTCATCATCTTCGTCATCTTCTTTATCTTCTTTATCTTCTTTATCTTCATCTTCACAATATTCATCGTTTATACAATTATATTCATTCTTAAAATTTATTTTTTTTTCTTTTTCGAATAATACATTTTGTGTTTGTAAAGGATTATTTGAAAATAATGAAAATATTGAAATATTTGGTATATTATACGCATATGGACTAAAACACTCACTTGAAATATCAGAACATGAATCTGTACATGAATCTAAATCTGTACCTGAATCTGTACCTGAATCTGTACCTGAATCTGTACCTGAATCTGTACCTGAATCTGTACCTGAATCTGTATCTGTACCTGAATCTGAACCTGAATTTGAACTATTAGAACAAGAATATGTATTAATTGAATCTAACTCATCTAAGTATAAATTTGATTTTTTATATTTATTTACTTCAACATCTAATTTTATTTTATTATCAAAAAATCCTGCAAATATTATTAGATTATTATTTAAATCATTTATAATTTTAATATTATTATGATAAATATTAATTGTCATTAAATGTAATAAAAATAAATATTGAAAATTATCATCTATCAATGATTTATCTACATTATTTTTTATTATTTTATATATACTTTCTGTTAAAATATATTTATTTTTATTTTTATTAGAAGATAAACATTTATATATTTCTTCAAAAAAATTAATTTTTACTGTAATCATAAATATTAATTATATGTATTATTTTAAATATATTATGAAAATAGTTTTAAAAACATATTTATAATAATAATTAATGGATAGACCATCTTGGGATGAATATTTTAAAGAAATTGTTAATGTTACATCAAAAAGATCACCATGTGATCGTTTAAATGTTGGATGCTTATTAGTAAAAGATAATAGAATTATCAGTCAAGGATATAACGGGTTTTTACCAGGATGTGAACATAAAAGTGTAATACGTGATAATCATGAACAAGCAACAGTTCATTCAGAACAAAATGCATTATGTGATTGTGCGAAAAGAGGAGTATCATGTAATGACAGTATTGCATATATTACACATTATCCTTGTATAATATGTACAAGGATGCTAATTGCGAGTGGCATAAAAGAAATTAAATATATAAATAATTATAATAATGATGAGTTAGTAATTTATTTCTGCGAACAATTAAATATTAAAATAATACAAATTTAGATATCATCATCTAAGAAAAATATATTACCATCAGAATTAAATAAATCTTCTTTATTTTTTAAATCTATTATATCATCATTAGAACCATCATTCGAATCATCATTCGAATCATCATTAGAACAATCATTAGAACAATCATTCGAACCATCATTCGAACCATCATTCGAACCATCATTCGAACCATCATTAGAATCATCACTAATAGAATTTATATTATTTTCAACAAGATTTATATCAGAAATATTATTATTAATATTCAATAATTTATTAATATAACTATTAGGGTAACTATTGGGATAACTATTGGGATAACTATTGGGATAACTACTGGAATAACTATTGGAATAACTATTGGAATAACTATTGGAATAACTATCACATAAATTATCATTGTTCATATTTAAGATAGGTATGATATTTGATTTATTATTATCACTATTTTCATCACTGTTCCTATTACTATTTTCATCACTGTTCCTATCACTATTTTCATCACTGTTCCTATCAATATTTTCACTACTATTTTCACCTCTTTTATTTATATAAGATGAAGGTATTGTATTCGTTTTATAGATATTAAGTACTTCTTTTACTACTTCTTCTCTTTCAATATCTTTTTCTAAAAATTCAACAGAATTAATAGAACCAGAACTTCTACCTCGAATCTTTCCAAGGAAATCTTCCAATCCATTTTTACCAAATAAATCATTTTGGTCTAAATCACCTGTTACAACTAATTTACTATTTTCACCGATTCTTGTTAATAACATTTTCATTTGTGCTATAGTACTATTTTGCATTTCATCAGCAACAATCCAACAATCCTTAAATGTTCTTCCTCTCATAAAACCTAATGGACAAATCTCAAATATTTTTTCTTCAATTAATTTTTCTAAGTTTTTAGGACTAATAAAATTATGAATAATATCAAATATTGGTCTAACCCATGGTGCCATTTTTTCTTCTAATGTACCAGGTAGGAATCCTATTTTTTCATCAACAGTTATTGATGGTCTTGTAAATATTATTTTATTAACATTTCCTTCAATAAATTGACGCAAACCTTCTTCGACAGAAAATAATGTTTTCCCAGTACCTGCTGGACCTGATGCAACAATAATACGATAACTTGGAGTTCTTAAATAGCTATATAATTTATTTTGAGATTCATTTCTTGGTTTGGAAAATTTATTATTAATATTTTCTTTTTCTTTATTTGAATAATATTGATAACATTTATTATTTTGAAATATATCCATACTAATTTTTTCATTATTATCATTATTATCATTATAATCATCATTATCTATATATTTTTTATTTTTCCTCCCTCCGCCTTTTTTGCTATTTTTTCTTTTGTCATCGTTGCAATGATCCATATTTATTCTTAATTAATATTTTAATATTTTTTATTAAATTAATAAAAAATATATATATAGTATCATTAGGTATATATTATATTTAAAAATCGTTTGTTAATTTAAACTGTATATCGTCATTTTTTAATAATTCTGCATTAATTTCATTTTTAATAAATTCTATATTACTATTTTGAAATTCATTTATTTTAGATTTATTTTTATAAATGTAAAAATAAGGTATTTTACTAAATTCAAAAAATTTCATAAAGTTCTCGTCATTTTCAATTAAATCATATTCTATTCTTAAAAATAGTGATTCGTTATTATTAATACTATTGATAAAGTTTAATAATTTTTCTTTCATTTCGTTACATGGTTTGCACCATATAGCACTTATATTAATAATAATAAAATCATTGGTATAATTATTAAAAATTTTCTCAAATTCTGTGTAATTTTCTATGTCAAAAATTTTCATATTGCTTATAATATATTATAGATAATTTTGATTTTATATATTTTCACTTTGTAATTTTGAAAAAATTGCACTATAGCTAACAGAATTGGTAAATATTAATGCCATGCCATATGTACAATAAAACAGTAATCCATATGCTATAAAATCACGACTATTTATTTCTCCTGTAAGTATTAAGGGCTTAACTATTAAAAATAACAATGCAAACATAAAACTTGTAAAAAAAATATCACGTTTTTGAATTACAGATAAATTTAAATAATTCATTAATATTAAAAAAGATATTATTTTTGATGAATCATTAATTAACTAAAATAAATAACACCATTTATATCACTATTAATTCCATTAGTAATTTTTTTAGTTATGTAATACCACATCATAAAAAATACAGAACCATATGTAGATATATTTATCATATCTTTATTTAAAGTAATCATTGCACCCAATACTCCAAAAAATATAATAATAAATATAGAAGTAAATACTAATTCACTATATTGAAATACTGTTAATTTTGTAAAAGTAAAATATTGAAAAATAAAAAATATAATTTGAAGTATTAAAAATAATATAGTACTATCCATCTATTATTATATTAGATGAAAAATTTTGAGATTGTAATATATAATAATTAATTAATAAATAACGACTCACTAATATGATTGAAAAAAATATACTTGAAATAAATACATCATTGTAGAAATAATTCCTACCATCATTTATAAAATATAGAAATCCTAAATAGAAAAATATAAATAATGGTATTGCTACTAATAATTCAGTATATTGATAAGTAGTTAACATTATATTTAATTTAGATAAATAAATGAAATAATAATTTTTAATTATTGTATAAAAATTATTATTTACTATTATTATGAATAATGATAGTAAAATAAATTCTAATATAATTAATTATATATTTAGTAAAAATAAATTTTCATTATCAAAAAAATCACATACAATAAAAGATAAAGATTTAGATTATTGTAAAAATCATTCAATTAAAAATAATAAACAAGGGTTTAATTTTTATGGAAACAATAATAAATGTTATTTGTATTCAAATCATGTACCACAAAAAAAAGTAGAAGATTCTTTATTGACAAATTTTTCTATAAAAAAATTTATTAAAGATAAATCCCAAAAGTATGCAAATCCAGAACAACAAAGTAATCCAAAATATTATTTTAATGAATTAAACCATTATAATCTTGAATCAACAGGATTATTAAAAAAAAATGATGTTAAAAATTTATCTCAATGCATGAATACATGTATAAACAATCCATCATGTAATACAATTATGTATTTTCAACAACCATTGTCTTGTGATTTTTATGATAAAATTAAACTAAATAAAAATAAAAATAATATATATGATTCTTATACAATAAATCAAAAAATTAATAAAAATGAAATAATAAAAAATAATAATATACAAGAGAAAAAAGAAAAGATATTAGATGATAATATTAAAAACAATAATGTACATAATATACATAATGTAAATAATAATAATAATTATACTACTTGTTTTACAAATGAAATATATAAAAATTATGTTAGCGTTAAAAAAAATTATGATAATATTTGTAAAAAGAATTTTGGCGACGAGTATGTTTTTGTTAATGGCAAGAATAATAAAAATATTATAAATTGTGATGATGATAAAGTAAAGATATTATGTAAGCCAGAATTTATTGAACGTTTTGAAAATTATAAAGATAATAATATAGTTATAAATTCATCATATATATATATATATTTATCTATATTTTTAGGATTATTATGTATATTATTTTTATACTTTTAAAGATTTATATAATAATATATCATACTAAAAATTAAATTTTATAATGTAGATGACCATATACAAGTTAATGTAATGGAATCTTGTTCAATCCATCCCATATACAATTTAATGTAATGGGATCGTGTCCAATCCATGCCACGTGACTGATGGTCCAACGGGTTTTTCTTTGGATAGTCGAAGACGAAAGTTTTTCGCAAAAAATTCTTCATCTCGAACGTGAGACTCATCCCTCAAATAGAGCCCTTTTTTGCTAAGATGTGTCTGGAGTTCTTTGAAAAGACTTTCAAAGAAAGGGATTTGTTCTCCGTAGGAGTACCTATCCATACGACCAGCATAGTGGACATCACAAAATTGGAATGTCCATAGTGTGCTATCACTTTCTATCTTAAATGGAAGTAGAGATGGATAGATCCAAACAGTTGATGCGTTCTCACGTATCATTCTATCAAAACCTTCGAAAAGGGCTTCTTGCATTTGACTACAGTATCCCTCTGCGGCTTTCTTATGGATAGCCTTTTCCTTCTCTTTGCGGATAGCATCCCACCTTTGTTGTTCAACCTTAAAAACATCAGCTGATGCTACGATCCAAGCAACGTTAGGAGTAGTCCTAAATTTCCTATCGATCATCGTTGCGATCTCTCCCCCAGTGTTCTCCTCCCCAGTGATATTGCCATGAATATCGACTACGTTCGCCATATTTTCATATGGGTGTTTCAGGAACTAATTTGTTTTGGTAGTTTCTTATTAATTATTTTTAATAAGTATCGATTTTTTTTTTTGAAAAATATTTTATAAAAATATAATAATTAATATAAAAAGATAAATACATTTATTCATATAAATAAATAAATATAATGTGTAATAATATTGATAATATTGATAATATTGATAATATTGATAATATTGATAATAGTTTTTATAAAATAAATCTTATACCTGATAATTTATGGCATGATATGATAAAATATGAATACGCATCTTATAAAAAAGAGTATAAACCAATTGCAGCTGCTGTAACCTATTTAATGTATAGTGGAATGAGTCATCCTGGGTTTGAAGATACATATTTTACAGAAGGAATGGCAGATTCTTATTCTAATGCATTTCAGGTACATCAAAAACCTTGTAAAACTGCTTATATTCATAAATATTGGATTCGTAAGTTACCATATATGTGGTATTTATTTTTAATTGCTACACCTGTTGATATATATGCACACATATATCAATTTATTAATGGAGAACATGATATGTTTTTAGAAGGCGGTGCTTTTTTTATACCATATCAAATATCACATTGGTCTATTGTTAGTTTAGCATTATTCGCACCATATATATATAAATATATTCCAAATACATGTTGGTATTATTATTTCCGCTTTATGAGAACAAATTTAATTATACATGAATATATTTACCGTTATACGATAAGGAAATTATCATTTTTACGAAGAATATTAGAATTTTCTCTTTTTATGAGTATAATTATTTTTACATATGATATTTTACTAACATGAATAATGTGTGAAAATATTTTAATAAAAAAAATAAAAAATTGAATTAAATTATATATAAACAATTAGATATAATCAATAATATGCCGAGAAATAACAAAGGTGGAAATAAGGCTAAAAAAAAGTCTAATAAATTTATTAAACAAGCATCAAAACAAGATGCCCCATTACCATGTGAAGAAGAAAACTCACATGTAGGAAAAGTAACTGGTGTTTTAGGTGATAAAAGATTTAACATTCTTTATTTATCAGATACTGGATTAAAAAATGAAAAAATGATAGCTCATTTATCAAAAACAGCATCAAGGCGTCAAGGTAGGATAATATTAGATTCTATTATTAAAGTTAGTAAAAGAGATTTTGAAGATAAAGCTGATATTTTATATCAATATAGTAAAACTGAAATCGATTATTTAATACAAAATAATATTATATCTAATATTGAACAAAGAACAAATTCAAATGAAGACTTTGATTTTTGTGATGAAGAAACAGATAATATTAATATTAATGAACTTTAAGTTAATGAAAATTAATGAAAATTAATGAAAATTAATAACAATGAATTTTATTAGTTGTATGAGAAACAACTAATAAAAAATTTATAAAATATTTATAAATTTTTTATTTTATATTATTATTTTATAATAATAATTTTATATTATTATTATAAAATGGATGAAAAAAAAGTTTCTGATTCAATAAAACACTCATATATAAATTTTGATAATTATTCTTTCAACAAATTAATTAATAATTCATATTCTTCAATAATAAAATTTTATAAATATATAAAAATAAATATTGAAGAATATAATATAGATGAATTAAATATACAAGAATTAGAAAATGAATTAAACAATTATAATATATTATATACGTTATCGGTTCATCCATATGACGATAGTATAATTTCACAAAAAATTATTTATATAAATAAGTTATTAAATGACAAAAAAATAAATAACTATTTCTAACAATACATTGTATTTAATACATAATTTTTAAGACTTTCATTTTCATCTCTATTTTTAACTTCATCATTTTCTTTATATTTTTCCAAAGCATTATATAAATCTTCTTTTGTTATTTTTTTAGCAATATTAAATTCTTTTCCAAATACACGTCTACAATGTGTAATTTTTGTCAATGACCATAAATTTTCCATATCACCTCCATTAAATTTAAAAATATTTTTATTTTTTTCGAAAAATACAATTGGTATTTCTTGTTCTTCATTATCATTCATTACACTCCATTCATTTTCATATAATTTTTTCAAATAAATTTGTCTTAATTCTATATGATTATAATTATCAACTGATAATCTCATTTTAAATCTTCTTGCCAATCCTGGATTGTAAGAAAAAAATGAACTTTCTAACTGTTCTTTATACCCTGCTATAATAACAACAGTTTTTTTTTTCTCTGTTAAATTTAAGTTTATTGTATCTATACATTCTTTAGTAAACGAATCTCTTTGTTCAGAATTACCCAAACTATATGCTTCATCGATAAAAATAACACCGCCTTCGTTTTCATCAAATATAGCTTGTGTTTGTGCTGCGGTATGTCCACACCATTTTCCTATTAATTGAGAACGTTTAACTTGTACAAATGTATCTTTTTCAACAATACCAAGTCCATAATATAATCTACCGAGAACTTTACTTACTTCTGTTTTTCCACAACCAGGGCTTCCTTGAACTACTAAATGCCACATTTCATTATTATTATTATCTTCAAAATTTTGTAATCTAAAAAATATTAAATCTAAAATCATTTCTTTTATATTAGTCATTCCAATAAAATTATCTAATTCTTTTAATGGTTCTATACATTTATTCAATGCTTTTAAATTAATTACATATCTTTTTTCATCATCTTTATTATATGTTTCACCTAATTCAATAAGATCTTTTAAATTTTCTATTTTTTTATCAATTACTGTTAATTCTTTAGCTTCTTTAAAATAATCATAAAAATTTTCTTTTTTGTGTTTTTTACTTTTTATCCATTTTGAACTAGGAGTCTTTGGAGGTTCTAATGGTTCATCGAAATTTGAAAAATCCTTTTTAGTACCATTAATTATAATACTAAATATTTTATTTAATTCATCTTCGTTATCATCCATTTTTTTTCTTTTATTTATTGGTTTATATTTATCATAATCTTCTTCATTTTCACCTTCTTCGTTTTCATCATCATCATTATCTTCATCTTCATCATCATCTTCGTCTTCGTCTTCGTCTTCGTCTTCGTCTTCGTCTTCGTCTTCGTCTTCGTCTTCATAATCTCCATCTTCATAATCTCCATCTTCATAATCTCCATCTTCATCTTCATAATCTCCATCTTCATAATCTCCATCTTCGTCTTCATAATCTCCATCTTCATCTTCATCATAAGTTCTATCGTCTTCATAAAAATCATAATCAGAATTTCTATCATTAAATATATTAGGATCAAAAGAAAAATTATCACAATCTTCTTTATCTTTATCTTCATCTTTATTAGAATCTTCTTTATCTTCATCTTTATTAGAATCTTCTTTATCTTCATCTTTATTAGAATCTTCTTTATCTTCATCTTTATTATAATCTTCTTTATCTTCATCTTTATTAGAATCTTCTTTATCTTCATTAAAATCTTCTTTATTCTTATTATCTCTAACAAATAATAAAATTATATTTTTTTTGGGATCATCATTGGATTTTTTTGGTTTATCTTCATTGGATTTTTTTGGTTTATCTTCATTGGATTTTTTTGGCTTATCTTCATTGGATTTTTTTGATTTATCTTCATTGGATTTTTTTGGTTTATCTTCATTGGATTTTTTTGGCTTATCTTCATTGGATTTTTTTGATTTATCTTCATTGGATTTTTTTGGCTTATCGTTATTAGATTTTTTTGGCTTATCGTTATTAGATTTTTTTGGCGTATCTTTAACACTATTTCCTTTATTATTTCTTTTAGTCATAATATATATTATAATTTTTTAAATGATAAATAAAAACAATTTTTTTTATTTTTTTAAAAAATATATTAGTATATATAATGAGTTCTAAAATTAAGAATAATGACGGAACTAGTTCAAAAAATAAAAAATATTTAAAAATATTAAATACTTTTTTTAAAAATTTAACAAACTTATCAAATCAATTAGAGATTTTATTTAAAAATAAATATATAGATCAGGAATTTTATATAGAAAAAATGTATGCTTTAAGTGATTTAAATAATAAATTATATGTTTTAGAACAAAGTTTAAATAAAAAAAACAATAAAAAATTTTTAGAAGAGTTTATTATTGATATAAATGATCTTTTTGAAAAAATATCATTTCACATAGGTTCAGATAATATATATAATTTACTTAAAATATTTAATATTGATCAAGACTTTTTTAATAATAAATCCACTGAATTTAATGAATTATTAGATATATATAATAGTTATTTTATACCAACAAGTATAATTATACATAATAATATAGATAAAATAAAAACTGAAAATAATATAAAAAATATTGAAGATATTAATGTTATTGAACAAAAAGAACTTTTTTATAGAAAGAAAAAATTACTTGATAAAATTGATGGTGCTTGTATAGTTATTTATATTAATAGTGATAAAATATTTTTAATAAATGGATTATTTAAAAAAGATTCTTTAGGAATATTAAAAAAATATAGCATTATTGAAAATAAAAATAAATTAATTATAAAAGAAATAGAATATCTGAATATATCTGATGATTTTAAAGATAAATATATAGAACAATTAAGTTTAAAAGAATTTTTAATTAATGAACCTAAAGAAATTTCAGATACACTTCAAAATGATTATGATGATTTTTTAAAATTTAAAAATAAATCATTATCAATAATTGTTAAAGATTTTATTAAAATGAACCCTGAAAAACAAAGAAAAATGTTAATATTATTTTTAATTCATGATGAAGAATCTCAGTTTACAGCTCATATTATTTATGATTTATTAACCGATCAAACATTTTTATTTGAAAATGAAAAATTAGCTGATGTTTTGTTTAATAGTCTCCATTGGAAAATTCAAAAAATATTTAAAATATCAAATACAAATTTTGATAATCAAAAAAAGAAACTTCAAAATATAAATATTAATGATATTCCATATGAATCAAAAATATTATCATTAAACACAACTGAGTATGTTAAAGCAAAGGGTATTGAAAAATTAAAAGAAATAAATGGATCAAAAGAAAATAGTATTAAAGCACAACAGTGGTTGGATGGATTTTTAAAATTACCATTTGGTATTTATAAAAAAGAAAATATAATTAATTTCTTTAATGTATATCAACAAAAAATGGATAATTTCATAAATACATTAACTTTAAAAATATCTGATTATGAATCTATATATTTAGATTCAAAAAATCAAATTATATTTGGATGTTATAATGATATTATTAATGAATTTCATTCAAATATATATAAAAGTGAAAATATTTATAATGATTTTATTATATTTTTAGATGATATTATTAAAAAAATAAGTAATCAAACAATGTTCGAGAAATGCAACAAGAGTAATGATGAAGATTTATATAACTTATTGGATGGTAACGATGAAGTATGTGATATTATTAATAATAATACATTTCAAAAATTTTTAAATAATGAAAATAAACTTTTATTAGACGAAAAAAATATTTCAGAATTTAAAAATGAACTTGAAGCATTCAAAAATATTAAAAATGATTTATATAACAGTGATATATTAAATAAAAATAATTTAAAATTAATGATTGATAAATTAAGTGAAATTGAAAATAAAATTAATAAAAATTTAATTAAAAATATTGATGAAAATATTGATCTAAGTATTGATGAAAATATTGACGAAGATGATTATGGTATATCTTTTAATAAATTTAATATAAAAAATATTCAAGAGATACAAGTGTTAATATCAGAATGGACTAAATTTAAAATTAATAAAAAAGAATATATGAAAAAAGTAGATAATATATTAGATGATTGTACATATGGACAAACTGATGCAAAACTTCAAATGAAAAGAATAATTGGACAATGGATGAATGGAGTATCAAAGGGACAATGTATTGGGTTATGTGGACCCCCTGGAGTTGGAAAAACGACATTATCTAAAAATGGATTAGCTAAATGTTTAATAAATGATGATGGAGAAAGCAGACCATTTGCGTTTTTACCATTGGGTGGTGCTACAAATGGTTCAATTTTAGAGGGCCATCATTATACTTATTTGGGTTCAACATGGGGTAAATTTTGTGATATATTGATGGAAACAAAATGTATGAATCCAATTATATATATTGATGAACTTGATAAAGTAAGTAATACTGAACACGGAAGAGAAATTATTTCTATATTAACACATGTTACAGACCAGTCACAAAATAAAGAATTCTTTGATAAATATTTCGCATCTATCCCGATTGATTTATCACAAGTTTTATTTATTTTTTCATATAATAATAGAGATAGTATTGACCGCATTTTATTAGATAGAATACAAGAAATTAATATTGAACCATTGTCAATGCAAGAAAAAATTATTATTAGTAAAAATTATATATGTCCTGAAATTTATAAAAATATTGGATTTACAAATGATGAAATTATATTTAATAATGGATTATTAACTGATATTATTCAAAAATATACATATGAAGCTGGTGTAAGAAAATTAAGTGAATTATTATACGATATTTTTAGAGAAATTAATTTAAGAAAAATATGCGACGATGATAATATTAAACTCCCTTATATTGTTGATGAAAAACTTATTGGTGATGTTTTTAAAAACTTTTCAAAAATGGAAATTAAAAAAATTAATGATACTCCTAAAGTAGGTCTTGTTAATGGTCTTTATGCTACAAAAGCTGGATTAGGTGGAATAACTATTATTCAATCTAAACAAACTTTTAGTGAAAAAAAATTTGGACTTGAAAAATTAACTGGATGTCAAGGAGATGTTATGAAAGAAAGTATGGATTGTGCATTTACAGTATTAAATAATATATTGGATAAAGATGTTAAAAAGAAATTTTTAGAAGAAAATGAAAAATTTGGGATTCATATTCATTGCCCAGAAGCAGCTACACCAAAAGATGGTCCATCAGCGGGATTAGCTATTACATTATGTCTAATATCTTTAATTACTAAGATTCCTATTAAAAATTATGTTGCGATGACAGGTGAAATTGATTTAGAGGGTACAGCAAGACAAATTGGTGGATTATATTCTAAATTACAAGGTGCTTTAAATGCCGGTGTAACAGAAGTATTAATACCAAGAACAAATGATCAAGATTTAGATGTTATTTTCTCAAAAGAAGATAGTGATGCAGGTTCATTAAAAAATAATAATAATATTAAAACTTCTGATTCATTGTTATTGTCAAATGGTAATAGTTATAAAATTGACAAAAATACGAGAATGTTTAGAAATATTGTTACAATAAGAATTGTTGATAATATTTATGATATAATTAAATATGCTCTTGTTGATAATAATATGAAATTTAATTATGATATTTAGAAAAACATATTTTTTATGATAATAAATTAATAATTATCAACGTTAAATATTATTATAATTATATATAATAACATTTATTATACATTTAGTAATTTTAAATTATTAATTTTCTTTTTTATTTTAAATAATTGGTTTGTTATATTTTTATAGAATGATATATTATTTGTATAATTAATTATATTCCTTTCTTTCCATGTAGAATAATGTATATAATTTGTACGTTTTGTATCATTTTTTTTTAAATAATTTTTTGTATCATTGCCTCTTAAATAATGTGTATGATTTACATGATTTGAATCATTTGAATCATTTGAATCATTTGAATCATTTGAATCATTTGAATCATTTGAATCATTTGAATCATTTGAATCATTTGAATCATTTGAATCATTTGAATCATTTGAATCATTGCCTCTTAAATAATGTGTATGATTTACATGATTTGAATCATTTGAATCATTCGTATCATTAAATATATTTTTTATTTTTTTATTATTGATAACAATATGAAAAATGTTATCAATAAATTTTTTTGAATGTATTGATTTTTTTGAATATAAATTCTTTTTTAAATTGTAATTAAACAAATTAAAAAATTGTGTAGTAAAATTATTTATATATGTATTAACATCTATATATAATTTAAAATTTTCATCTTGTTTGGTTATATTACATGTTTTATTGGAAATATAACTATATGTGTCATAATATAAAATATTTATTTTATTAAAATCGTTAATTTCATTAAAATAGTTAATTTCATTAATGATTTTAATATCATCATTAATATAAAATAAAGAAGACATGTATACTATTTTATTAGTATTTATCATGATGTTATTTTTAATAGAATCAGAAATATATTTATTATTTGATAATACTATACGTATATGTTTATATATCTCATTATTATATTTATCAATTATATAGAATTTCGGGTATTCAATATAATCATTATATTTTGATATTAATGCCGAAACCAATGTTATTGCAATTATTGTGTATAAAATCATTATGTTATAGTTATTGTTAATAATACAATAACAATCAATTTTTATTTACTTCTATTGAATATACACGATTGAATATACACCGTTTCCAAAATTGTATTATTGCAAATAATAATCAAAATTTAAAATAAATTGATTAAATGGTATATGTCCATATGTTAATTTTTCATTATTGTCGAATCCTTTTAAACAATAAATATCATCATCATCTATTGTTATTCTTATACATAATAATGAATTATATAAATTATATAGATTTTCCAATGGTATTACAATATTGTTTTCATTAAGACCATTTAATTTATTTATTTTAATGGTCTTTGCTTTAAATAAACAAGTTTTAGCAGGATTTGATACCTTTATATTATCATTTCTATATGGTATAATATTATCTCTATTATTAAATGATTTAGATGGTATCTGACCATGTAATTCAATATTTATACATAAATTAATATTTTTATATAAAAATTCATTTATATTAGGTGTAATACCTAATATATTTGCTTCTTCATATTTAGTATCATTAATATTTTGCATAATATTCCAAGATAAATTTGTTAAAATTAAATTATTATACTTAGATGTACTGTTTTTAATATTTATTGGTATTCCTGATGGTGTATAATCAATTGGAAAATATTGAATATCTGTATTATCATATATATTTGTAAATTTTTCTACTCTTTTTTGATGTATAAAATTATAAGATGAATATTCATTAATTTCTAATATATTTGGCGATAAATAAAAACTATCAAATACTATTTTATTTCCTATTTCATTATTTTTCATTATTTTTAAATTATTAGAAGATGACATATTTTTATCATTTAAATCAGTTATATTTGTTTTTTTAATACCATATAATAATGTTTTTTTTGTCTTACATGTATAATCCTTTAACATATTTTTCAAATCTTGAATCAATTCTTCATCAATATTTGAATTTCCAGGAGGTCCAGGAGGTCCAGGAGGTCCTCTTAATCCAGGCATTCCTCTTGGGCCATCAATTATATTATTTTGCTTTTGATCATTAGAAATACCTTCATTATTTCTATTATTAATTAAATTATCAATAAGATCAACACTTTCATTAATATTTGTATCATTAATATTTGTATCATTTACATTATTAAAAGTTCCTCTATTTGTAGATGGATTTTGATGAGATCGTTGTCGAGACTGTTGTTGGGACCACTGTTGATACTGTTGTTGTGTAGGTATTGTATTATTATTTGTATTATTATTTGTATTATTATTTGTATTATTATTATTATTACGCACATAAACTTTATTTTTTTTATTGTCATAAAACAAACTCATTATATATATAAATATAATATTTGTCTTATATAACCTAAATTTTTACTAACTTATTATTTTTTATTTTTGCTATTATAATTGGATTTCCTGTTTCAATTGATTTCTTATCATAAATCATTCCTTCTTCATCAATATATAATGGTTTAGCTTTTTTTATTTCTATATCTACTTTTTTCTTATCAGTATCACTGTATAAATAAAAATTTTTACTTTTCATATCAATCAAATAAACTTTATTATTAAAATAAACACCTTTTATTAATTTTTTTTGAACAGTTTTTTTATTTTCAACGGTATTTAATAATGAAAAATCATCTATAATATTAGGATAATAGCTAAATCCTTTAGCATTTCTTCCATGAGTATAACAACGATAATCACCCTTAATATTTCCTGAATTTAATGTACAATCAATAGCTGATTCCTTAAATAAATGTAATATTTTATCAATTAATTTCTGTTTCTTTAGTGATATATCTTCAATATACTCATCTGTTGTAATTTTATCTTTTGAAACTAATGAATCTTTAGAGGAAAATACTGAAAAATATCTATATATTTCAATATTTCTATCTTTTGGTGGTAACAACAAATGACTATCCCTTCTAACACCCCTTCCAATAATTTGTCTTATCTTCATTTGATTCCAATATGGTTCAAGTATATGAATCTGTCTAATATTTCTTAAATCTAATCCTTCAGCACCAGCTAATGTAGCTAATATTATTTTAATAAATTTACCCGTTTTATTTTCATCACTTGCAAATACTTCTAACATATTTTTCTTTACTTTATCATCTTCATCACCAGAATATATAGCATATTTTGGATCATTATTATCACTTCCAAATGACGAATATCCATTAAAATCTAAAATTTTAGAAAATATTTCAACACCCTCCAATGTTCTAAAATTCGAATAAATAAATACTAATCCTTTTGACTGATTAACATTCTCTAATAATAATTTAAATTTTGGGGATAATTTATCAAGTCCTTCTTCCCCTGGTGTTAAATATGTAGAACCATTCAAAATTAATTTATTTAATGCTGTCTCTATTCTTTTTTTATAATCTTTTGTAATTTTTCCATTATTATTTAATGCTTCTTCGCGTTCTAATAATTTATTAATATCTTCTGTAGTTTTACCATTTTTATTATTTTTAAGACTAATAATAAATTTTTTATCTGGATAAGGTCGCTGAATGTCTTCTGGAAATACAAAATTAGATGATTGTCTTGAAAAAACTCTGAACATTGATTTCGTTTTTTTTTTTGATTTTTTATTGGATTTACCACCCTTTTCAGAAAGTCTTTCTTTGTTTCTTAATATTTCATATATTTGAAATTGATAGTTACTCATTGGTATTCTATAATAATCTTTATGAATAACGTCCGGATAATTACCTTTATTTGAACTATAATAACTAATTAAACCAATCATTCTTCTTCTAAATATTTCTTCATTTTTTAATAATATTTCTGTTTTACTTTCTTCTAAAAAATATTTTCTGAATACATCTCCATGTTCTTCAATTGGATATAATGAATATTTTTTTATATCTAAATATCTTACTTCCAAATATATATTACACGTTTCTTCAATATATTCTAAAACATTTCTATATTCATCATGATAACTTTTTATATTAAGTATAAATTCAATAGATTTATTAATTCTATTCACTTTTGCAGAATCAATATATTTATTTTCTACTAATTTTTGTTCTAACATATTATAATCTTTTATTCCAAAAGTAGATGGTGTATTTATTATTCTATAATAGATAACTTCATTATAACCATTTAATATATTACATAAAATACCAACTTCAAATATATCATTAATTATTGGAGTTCCACTTAATGCTATAATTTTGGTATTATTCGCATTCATCAATAAATTATATATTTCCATTCCTGATTTACCACCACCTTCTATTCCACTCATTATAATTGATATTAAATTATGTACTTCATCAATAATAATTACCTTATTATCTAAACTTCCTATACTTTTTAAATCTTTTAATACATATGCTGAATTATAAGATACAAATGTATATTTTTTTTTATATTTATCACTATTTGTTTTATATTCATCATCACCACAATACATTAATCCTTTATATATAAAATTATTTTTCAATGAAGCAGGTAACATTACAATAATATTTTTATCTTTTTTTAAATGTTCTGCTATTGTTATTGAAGTACATGTTTTTCCTGTTCCTAATCCATGATATAATAAGATTCCTTTATATGGACTATTATTACTCATAAAATTTTTTAACAATTGTTGATAATTATACGGTATGTATTTAGTAGTTTTTACTTCTTCCTTTCCTGTTGCTCTAAATTTTATAAAAGTTTTATTAAACCATTCAATAAATTCTTTTTTATTTGTTGATGTATAATTTATTTTATTTGAATTTAAATTATTCATATTACTTATAAATAAATAATATAATTATTTAAAATTAATTTATAATATTATTACTAATGAGTATAAATTATATTTCACTAGGAAGTTTTTGTCACCCAAAAATGTTTTTAAGAAATACAAAACGAGAAATATCACGGTCATTACCATTTGATTTTCATTCAAGTCCAAACACTTACTCAATTTATAATATTCTAAATAAATTGTATAAAAATAAATCCTATATTCATGAATTTAATGAAATATTATTCGAACATGAACACAATGGTTCTAATAAAAAAGAATTAGCTATATCAGATAACGAAGGTGTTTTTTTCTTGCATTTTTTTGACACTGATGATAAGATAAATAACAATACTACATATCCAATGAAAGTAAAAGATAATATAAATAATGATAAAATTATTGAAATACAAAATAAATTTAAAAAAAGATATGAGGATTTGTATAAAGTATTAAATAGTAAAGATGATATATTGATATTTCTACGAATTGAAAATTATGAAAATAAAGTATGGAATATTGATCTTCCAGCTTTGGTTAATTCTATAAAGCAATTTAATCATCCAAATAAATTTTTAATTTATACACAACCCGCAATTGATAAAAATTTAGATTTTAATGTATCAAAAAAAATTAATTATGATTATGGTTTCCCAATTATATTTCATAAAATTTTATTTGATGAAAAAATATCTTCAGATAAAATATATAAAGATAAATTTACAAATTGTATATTAAACTTTGAAAGTATCATTAAGAATTGCGTTTTAATAAAGTATAATGGATATAATCTTGATTCAGATATAACTTATTATTATTACTTTGATGCAAAAAATAAATTACTAATAAAATTAAATGATATTAACGTTATCTACCGCGTGGACACAATCACTAATAAATTATTGAAATTTAATTATAATAATAATTTATTTATATTTTTAAAAAATAAAAATAATGTATTTGAAAAAATTTCTTAAAATACACCATAATGTTTTAACGCATTCTCAGCAGCTTTTTGCTCTGATTCTCGTTTCGCCTTAGCTATTCCCTCTCCTACTATATTCCCATCTAAATCTTTAACACGTGTGTGAAATTTTCTATTTGTTACACCCATAGATGATATATTATTTTCTACACCTACATGTTCATATATTGGTAATTTACCATCAAATTCTTTTTGAAAATACCTCATTAACTGATCTTTATAATTATCATCTCTTAAAATAAGCTCTGTTATATCAATATAACTCTCAATTACATGAATTAAAAATTTTTGTACTAATTCATATGCCGCACCCATCCCTATATTTTTGCTGAAATCATTTATCATGGCACCTAAAAATGCTTCAAAACAATCTTCTAATAATTTAGAATTCCTTCGACCATTGCATATTATTTCCACATGTTTTGATATGATTATATATTTATCAAAATGTAATGCTAATGCCAATTTACTTAATGTTTCCGTTTTAACCAATCTTGATCTTATTTTCGTTAAAAATCCTTCATTGTGATCTGGAAAACGAATATATAAATAATATGCGATGATAGATTGAATAAATCCATCACCTAACCATTCTAATACTTCACTTGAATCTTCTTGAAGTCCTAATATATCATCATTTCCTTTTACGCTATCTATATTCCCAAAATATTTTCTATTTTTTACAAAGTCACTACTTGATGACATTGATTTATGTATAAATGCTTTCTGCCAAATGTCCAAATTAAATATAGACATATTTATTCCATTTTCTTGTAATATTCTTTCAATTTCATCTTTTGTTATTAAAAAATTAGATTCATTGTATACTGGATAAATCTTTTTATCATTTTCTAAAATATAATTTTCTGTCATTATTTGTAATTATGAATATATCTTTAGGTATATTCAATTTCTTTTTTTTATTTAAAAAAAATCAAAAAAATATTATAATATAATATGTATGACAATGAACTAAATAGTTTGGAAAGTAGTTCAAAAAATGATATAATAAATATAATAAATACAATAGATAATAATCAAAAAACTATAAAAAAAGCAATTATTTATTTTTTAAAGAAAGAACAATTATACATTCCGTGTGAAATTGACATACATGTAAGTATAACTGGTGCATATATTAATCTAATTTATACAAATATTGATATTACATTAGTATTTGTTTGTCATTCTATAAAAAATGATGAGAATACAAAATCCATATATTCGAACATAATGCATTGTAAAGTAATTCAAACTTCTACAAAATATTTGCTTGGATATAGTGAAGTTTATATTAAAAATAATATATTTATGTTTAAACAACCACATGACGACTACCAATATAATAAATATTTTATAGTGTATAAAAATATTGACTATTTTTTTTCTATTTTTAATTCAATTAATGATCTTTGGGGTATAAAAAATGGTGGTGGGAAAAATATAAAAATTAATTTTAAAGATTATACAGTTTTAGAATTAAAAAATATATGTAAAAAATATAAAATTAAAAATTACTCGAAACTAAATAGAGATGATTTAGTTTCTTTAATTAAAAAAAATAAAAATATATTTTTTACACGAACTTAAATATTCAATGGTTAGAAAAATTTGAACAATTAGAACGATGTAAAATACTTTCTTCTAAATATATATGTCTTTATGTATGTATTCAAATTCTTTTTATTCAAACATAATATTTTTATTACATAAAGAATTATTATATATAAAAATATATATGTCAATAGTTTGTAAAATTGATGACCCAATAGTTTGTAAAATTGATAACAGAGAACGTGATTTAATACAAAAATTTGATATATTAAATATACAAATTGAAAAAAAAAATTTAGATATAGGTGATATTCATATCTGTTCTGATGAAAAATTATTGGTTATTATTGAACGTAAAACATATGATGATTTAAGCACATCAATAAAAGATGGTCGATATAAAGAACAGAAAAATAGAATTCTTAATAGTATTCAGAAGAATGTGCGTAAAATTTATTTAATAGAGGGTAATAAAAAGGATTTTACATTATCGCAAAATATTTTGGAAAGTACAATTATTAATACTATTATGCGTGACAATATTCATGTATTCGTTACTAAAAATATTGATGAAACTATTAAATTTATAAATACTATTTTAAAAAATATTAATAAATATAAAGAAAATATTATTAATGACCAATGTAATATAGAAACAAATAATACATTAATTCATTCTGTTAAAAAAAATAATATGAATAGTGAAACATGTTTTATGAATATGATGAACGGTATACCAGGTATATCTAAAAAAACGTCTTCAATATTTATTACTAAATTTAAAAATATTCATAATATGTTTTATCATTTTAGTAATAATTTAAATAATGATCGTGATTTAATTATTACTGATTTAGGAAATATGAAAGTTGCTGAAAATCAACGAAAATTAGGGTCAAAACATGCAACAAAAATATATGAGTTTTTATTTACAAATTCATAATTTTGTAATTTTATTATTCCAAATATATTATTTTATATTTTTAAACATTGTATAAATGTAATAAAAAATTGAAACATAATAAAAATAATGAGTGAAATTAAACATTAATTAATTTAATAATAATAATAACAATAACAACTAATAATTATTCATATACCTAATATGAATTTAACAATAATCCTTCTTAATATCCTTCTTGTAGGATATTTTTCAAATGTATCATCAGAAATTAATAGTACAATAACAGATAAATATTATCCATTGTCAAAAGAATGTGAAAACTACTCACATTATTCATCTTCAAAAAATATGTTTTGGGTTGGATTTAGTAATTCAGAATTGATTGAAAGTTTTATTAAACAAAATGGATGTGATAAATTAATTGAGAATATTTCAAGGATGTACAATAATGATTTATTAAATTTAAATAACGATCCTAAATTCAATGAAACTATTACACTTAAATACCCTGAATATAAATGTAATACAGTTTTAAAAGATATGTCAAATCATTTATTATATTTACAAATTAAGGATAATATAATTATCAATGAAGAAATGTGTGACTATTTATTTACACAATGTATTATTTTTAAAGATTTTCTACAGATTATTAATGAAACTGACTTCATTCCAGATGGTGGTCTAACTGATATTCCAACTGATGTTCCATCAAATATTGATATATTAATTGAAATATTATTTTTTACCGCATTTGGTTTAGCGGTTTCTTCTATATTATGTTACTATTGTCTTATCAAAAATAAAGATAATTCTAATTTTAATCTCTTATGTGATAACATATAAGGATCGAACTGTTGAATGAATTCTTTATAATATGAGATACTATGTTATAGTATGTTATATTATTTTATAAACAAAAATATATATAAAGATATAAAGATATATAGATAGAAGTATATATAATGGATGGAGAAAAAACAAAAGAAACCAGTAAAAGGTATATTAGAGTTGCAGAAGCAGCTCGAATTACTTGTATGCACCCCCATACACTTCGTAAATATGCTAAAGAAGGTAAGATTAAAAGCTTTACAACACCTGCCGGACAAAAGAGATTTGATAGACAAGATTTGGAAAAACTTATTAATTCTTCTATATCTATTAAAGAAATACAAAAAAATGATAAAATCAATTATTTATATGCCAGAGTTTCAAGTAAAAAACAAATGGATGACCTTGAACGACAAATTAATTACATTAAACAAAGACGACCAGAATACAGTACATATACAACTCTTAGCGATATTGCTTCAGGAATTAATTTTAAAAGAAAAGGACTTGAAACCATTTTGGACTCCTGTATACAAGGAACTATCGGAGAAGTTATTATCGCCCATAGAGATAGATTGTGTAGATTTGGATTCGAACTCATTAATATTATCGTCGAAAAAAGTGGAGGTAAAATCATCATTCTTGACAACGACCAGCAAAAAAGTACAGAACATGAATTATCAGAAGACTTATTATCAATTGTCCACATCTACAGTTGTAAACAAATGGGAAAAAGAAGTTATAAATCAAGACAACAATCATCTAAAATCATTGAAAATAAAATTGAAACCACGAGATGTCCAAAAGAAGATGTTTAATGAATGGTTTAATACTACAAATTACATATATAATAAAACGATAGAAACTATTAAAAATGGTCATAAAAAAAATCCAATTAGTTTAAGAAACTTATTAGTAACAGATGAAACTAGAACAAAAAATATTTTATACAATGTAAATTTAAAAAAATTAAAAGAACTTAATAATGATAAAATAATACTTGAAAAAAAAATAAACGAAAAAAATAAACGTATTAATAGTGATTTTTTATTTATAAAAGAACAACTTATTAACGACATGATTAAAGACTTGAAAACTAAACAAAAAAACATCCCATTGGAAAAAAATAATAATATCAATACATGGGAATTAAAAACTCCTAAAAATATTAGAGAAGGGGCTGTTAATGATGTATGCAAATCCTATAAAACAGGGTTTACTAATTTAAAAAATGGAAATATTAAGTTTTTCAATATTAAATATAGAAAAAATAATAAACAAGAAAAAAGTTTTTTAATATCAAAAGACATGATAAAAAATAAAAATGGTATTATTGAAATAGCACCATCATATTTTAAAAAAGAAGGGATTAGTTGTAAATTTAAAATGGGTAAAAGAACAATTAAAAAAAATAAAGATTTAAAAATAAATAATGATTGTAGAATAGTTAAGCAATGTGAAAATTATTATTTAATAGTTCCTGTACCTATGATTTTTGAAGAAAAAAAAACACCCCTAAATTATTGTGGCATTGATCCAGGTGTAAGAACATTTATGACATGTTTTAATAATAATGGTTACAGTGAATATGATTATGATATAAATTATTTAAAAAAACTTGATAATAAAATATCATTACTAAAAAATAAAAGAATAAATAAAAGAATAAAAAAAAGAAAACTTAGTAAGATTGAAAGAAAAAAAGATCATTTAATTGACCAGTTACACTGGATAACAATAAATGATCTTTTAAAAAAAAACGATATTCTTTTTTATGGTGACATCAAGAGCCACGATGTTGTCAAAAATGGAAAATATAAAACATTAAATAGAGATATGAATAACTTGAAATTTTTTAAGTTTAAACAAAGATTAATTTTTAAAGCATTTGAAAAGCAAAAAATGATTTTTGAAGTAAAAGAACCATATACAACTAAAACATGTAGTTTTTGTGGGGTTTTAAATAATCCTGGTAAATCAAAAATTTATGAATGTCATAGTTGTAATAAAAAGATGGGGAGAGATATAAATGCTTCAAAAAACATGCTTTTAAAAGGTATTATAAATTATTTGTAATTTATATCATATGTCGCCTGCGTTCCTTGGCGGTTAAAGAACCATATAAACTTTATAGTCTGTAAAAGTCTATAAGAATGAATTTCGTTATAAATGTTATATTCTATATAACTGTTTGTAAGAGTTTATAAAGGTTTTTGGAACGGATGTATATAGGATGTAAATTATAAAAATAAATCAATAAATATAATAAAGTATAACTTATTATATTTATTATATTTATTATATTTATTATATGAATGATAAATCTACTTCTGTAAAAATACAAAAAACATTTAATGAATCAATAAATAAATCAATTAATGCAGGTCTTGCTGGTTCTACAGCTATGTGTATTCAAGTAACAACTTTAATGTGGTTACGCACAACTATGAATTATCAATATAGATATGGAACATCAATGAAACAATCATTTACTACTTTATACAATGATGGGGGTATTAGGAGATTTTATCGCGGATATGCACCAGCACTATTAATCGCACCATTATCACGTTTTGGTGATACTATGACAAATACATATGCGTTACAATCATTAGAAAATACAAATCTTCATACAAGTATTAAAACAATGATGGGGTCGATTCTTGCTGCTTCATGGAGAGTATTCATGATGCCGATTGATTCTTTTAAGACAACATTACAAGTTGAAGGAAAAAATGGTATTCATTTGCTTAAAAATAAAATTAAGATGAATGGTCCACATATATTATTTAATGGTACTATTGCGTCTACTTCTGCAACATTTGTTGGACATTATCCCTGGTTTTTAACATATAATATATTAAATAAAAAAATACCAAATTATGATGATAATGTAAAAACATTATTACGAAATGGATTTATTGGTTTTAATTCTGCTGTTATTTCTGATTGTTGTTCAAATTCATTGCGTGTAATTAAAACAATGAAACAGACAAACAAAGATAATCTTAATTATAAAGATACAGTTCAGTTAATTATAAAAGAAGATGGCGTACAAGGGTTACTTGGAAGAGGGTTAAAAACACGCATTTTAACAAATGGAATACAAGGTATTGTATTTACAATTTGTTGGAAATATTTTGAAAAATATTATTTTAATTAATATATTATTCAGATG
>Ga0209264_1000327_pt1 | contig 39778 bp, 43 predicted proteins | sample SaaInlV_DNA_150m_FD_184687 | JGI IMG/M metagenome (GOLD analysis project Ga0209264, IMG submission 184687) | Marine microbial communities from expanding oxygen minimum zones in the Saanich Inlet - SI075_LV_DNA_150m (SPAdes) (version 2) | ecosystem: Environmental > Aquatic > Marine > Unclassified... | reverse complement strand
TATGATTATTGTATTTTTCATCATTGTTTCTTAATATATAACAATAAAACATTATTATATATTTATATATTTATATATTTATATTCATATAAAACTATTTAGTGACTATAATTAGATTTAAGAATTATATTTATATATATTTATATATATATGGAATATACAAATATAAAAAATAATACGATAAATAATACGATAAATAATACGCATAAATCACCAATTTTAGGGGATACTATGACAAATGATCTTTCAAAACATAATATGTTACCAGTTGTGCAAGAATTAATTACCCGATTGCAAAAAAATCCCATTTTATATGATATGTTAGAGAAATCTATAAATATGGCTAGCAGCAAAATAAATGTCGAGGAAAAAAATAAGGTCAAAAATATTAAGGAGTATATTTTATTCATAAATAATTATGTGCTTCATACACCTGATCAACTAACTAATAGTGACACCGTCTCAAAGCAAGATATGCTAGACGGGATCTGTTATTTCTATTTTTTGATTGATCAACCACTTGATGATTTAAAAAACTTAGGTTTATTTAAAAATAGTATTCAATATTATCCGATCTTCCAGGAATGGTTACTCCAATATGTAGTAGTTATTGGAGAATACTTAGATACTGATAAATCTTGGAATAATCAGTATTACAATAAAATTGTACAGTCAGGCGAGTTCAATATGAATTCTGGATGGTATGAAAAAGGAAATATATGGCGGACATTTAATGAATGGTTTTCTAGAACTCTATCATGTCCATCTGAATCTCATCCTATAAGTAATAAGGATGATAATAGCATCGTCACAAGCCCAGCCGATTCAGTTCCACAAGGTGTTTGGAAGATAAATGGAAATGGGCAACTTAACAAAAATGTCAAAGTAAAACTATTGGATTATAAAAACATACATGTCGATCTTTTACAAGGCTCAAAATACGCGAATGAATTCGCTAATGGAACTCTAACTCATGCATTCTTGAATGTTAATGATTATCATAGATATCATTATCCACTAACCGGAGAAGTAATTGAGCATCATACTGTAACTCGTGGAGTGACATTGAGTGTTACATGGAGTGAACAAGAAAAGAAATTTATTCCAAATGATAGTCTGGGTTGGCAGTATAAACAGACACATGCATATGCTATTCTCAAGACAGAAAAATATGGACTAGTCGCGCTAATTCCAATGGGAATGGCTCAGGTTAGCTCATGTAATTTAACTTGGCCAATTCTGGGACATCACAACAAAGGAGAAGGGCTCGGAAATTTCCTTTTCGGTGGATCAGACTTCATGATGCTTTTTCAGTCAAAAGTCAAATTCACAATGATGGCACCAAAAAATGATGATGGGACATACAAGCATATCTTAATGGGAGAAAAATATGGAAAATTAAGCATCATCTAATTTTTTATTTTCTTTATTAAACATTTATTTACATTGGTTCTAAATATAAATAGTTTTTTATTACTGATAAAGAGATCCAATTCATCTATCTTTATTTTAATTTTAATTACACCATTGAAGATTTAAAACGCCGATTTTGATACTATATAATAAAAATTATATAAATATTTTTTATTATATATAGTATCACAATGAATAATCAAGAAAAAATAAAAAAAAATTTAGAAGAAAAGATTGAAGACCATTTATGGTAGTTGCAAATGGAAAATAATGTGGATATTTATACATATCCAAAAAAAATCTTAGTTGATCATAAATTAAAAAAAATATTAATATAAGTACTCAAATGTTAAAATATTATTTAAAATTAAAATTTTTATATCATTATTAACTAATGAATGAAATATTTAATATTTATTTTTCTGATTATTTTAAAAATAATAAAATAAAAATAAATATATTTATTATTTTAACAATTTTGCATTATATGTTAGAAACATTTGGATTAATTTTTATATTTGATTATATAATTAATATTAATAGTAATAAAAATAAAAATAAGTATTTATTTTATATTTTTGTATTTGCTATAATATTTACTACAATATCATATATTAAAAATAGATTGGAAGTTGTAATAACTACCGAAAGTTTAAAACTTAATAGAAATAAATATATTAATTCATTATATGATTATATTGGTGAGAATTTTAAAAATATTAAAATTGGTTCTACTATAACCAGAATTTTAACTGTATCTTCACAATGGAGTGATACTTTCACATTATTTTTTGGTTTTATATTACCAACATTTATAATATTAATAAGTATAATCTGTATATTATTTTATATAAATAAAGGGATTGGATTAATAATGTTATTATGTTTAATATCATTATTAATTATTATTACTTTAAAATCAAAAAATATAATTAAAACTAGAATAATTCAAAATGAAATGTATTATAAAAATTATGATAAAATAAATAATCAAATGAATAATTTATTAAATACATTAATAAACAATGAAGAAAACAAAGAAAAAAATAAAATTAGTGATAATTTTAGTCAATATAAAAATAAAACACAAAATGCTGATAAAGAGACATATTTATTAAAATTATATTTAATTATTAATTTGTATATATTTTTAATATTTGTAATTTATTTTACGATGAATAGAAATATAAAAAATAAGACTTTATTAGTTTTATGTTTATTATATTTTTCATCAACATATTTAAAAATTAATAATTCTATTAATATTTTTTTAGAAAATATAGGTAAATGTGTAAATAATATTAATTTTTTTAAAAAAATATCATTAAAAAATAAAAATAAAACTATTAATAGTTTAAGTAATTTTGATATAAAAATATTAAATTTAAGCTTCCAGTATAATAAAAAGAAAATTCTATCTAATTTAAACTTAAATATTAAAAATAAATCTAAAACAGCAATAATAGGTCGTTCTGGATATGGAAAATCAACTTTATGTAAATTAATTTTAAAATTATATAAATATGATGGTTTAATTAAAATTAATAATATTGATATTCAAAATATTAATACTACATATTTGAGAGAAAAAATTATATATGTAAATCAAAATACTAATATGATTGATACAAATATAATTGATAATATGAAATATGGTAGTTCTTATAATGATAAATTTATAATACAATTATTAAATAAATATGATTTAAATAATATATTTAATGGATTAAAAGATGGAATAAACAATAGTATTGAATTTGGAGGATCTAATTTATCAGTAGGGATGCAGAAGGTTATAATTTTAATTAGAGGTATATTAAAATCATATAAAGGAAATATTATTATATTTGATGAACCTTTAGCAGGTTTAGACAACAATACAAGAATAAAAGTTATAAAATTAATATTAAATGAAACAAAAAATAAAACATTAATCATAATTACTCATGATAAAGAAATATTACCTTATATGGATAATGTAATTAATATTGAGAAAATAAATAATAAGTAAATGTATATGAATTATATGTAAAAGGTTGTAGCAATATTACTGATATAAGTGCATTAGGAAATGTCCATACATTAATTAATTATAAAAATATTTCGTATTAGATTCTAATAGTTCTTATAAAAATCATCAATACTTCATCAATATATAATAAATAATTATAATATATTTATTAATTTAAATTAGATTCAAACAAATAATTTGAACTTATGTATTATAAACCCTTGAATATTTAAAATTGCATGGTTCGGTTAATTGTCAAAAAATACATTCAATGTTAGGGTCTTTTCATACCCTGTGTATTTAATTTTACTGGTTCATCTAAATAAATTGAATTAATTGAATTAATTGAAGTAGATTTACTTCTTGATAAATAATTTCGATATTTCATTAGTATGTTTCATAAATTATTTATATCTTTTTCAAATTTAAGTAAAGCATTCATAAAATTTATGTTAGAACCAAAAAAAAATACATTTGGTTTTTTTTCTAATACAAAATTTATACTTTCTTGTAATGATAATTTTTTATAATACATTAAAAAAATTGTTACAAAAGCTGCTGATCTCTGGTTTCCAGCTAAACAATGAATTAAAATAGTTTTACCTTTTTTATATTCATCAATAATAGGTTGTATTATATTTTTAACATAAAAATAAAATTGTTCAATATCATTATCTTTTCCAGAATCATCAATAGAAATTCTATAATATTTTATATAATAACTATTATCCAATAACCATTTTTGAACTATTTCAGGTGCTTCTTCAAGTGGTTTGAGTAAATTTATGGAGAATTTATTAACAATATCTTTACTACAATTTACAATTATAGAAATATTATTTTTACTAATAAAATTAAAATCTTGTGATGCTTCAATACTTCCTAAATATAAGTTTGGCAATATTTCATTATAAAAACTCATTTACTATTATTATAGTAAATAAGTTTTAAGTCAAAATCATCAATATATTATAAATAATTATAATATATTCATCAATATATTAGAATCTAATTCATACCAATAATGCGCGAATCTAATTCTAATAGGTTTTATACAAATCATCAATACATTATCAATAATACATCAATACATTATCAATAATACATCAATACATTATCAATATATTATAATATAATTCATCAATATATTATAATATATTGATTAATAGTTTAAATTAAATTCAAAATTGTTTTCCCGATTTTATTACAACAATTATATATAAAAAAGAATATTTATATACTATTATAAATAATAATAAAATCATGACAGATAATAAATATTTAGCAGATATTTATGAATATTGTGAAATTAAAAATAATAATTATATAATTAATTTTTTATTTAATACAGATAATGATTGTACTAATATATTTAAAAAATTATTTTATGAATTATTTAATTCAATTATATGCTTATATTGTAAAAAAAACTTTGATGATAAAATAAAAGATTGGACACAGTGTAATCATATTCATTATTCCGATATTTCCGATATAAAAAATTCGTTCAAATGTGAATGCAAAACTCCAAATGTAAAAATAAATGAAGATGATTTTATTAAAAATGTAATTCCTTTTATATATGGATATGGTGTATATTCAAGTCCAATTGTATCATTTACAGATAAACAATTAACACCAGTAGATTTAAAATTTGCGTTTAAAAATGCTTGTTATTATGGTTATTTATCTGTAGCAAAAATTATATATAATAATACAAAAAAAGTAAATAAAGGACACGATATTCATTATATTCACTCCATGTTATTAGATGTATCAGAAGTGTTTAAAATAGTATGTAGAATAAATAATTTTCAAATAGCAGAATGGATAATAAGTATATGCAAAGATTTTAATACATCCTATTTATTTAATATACGTTTAGTAAAATTTTGTTTAACTCCTTTTACAACTGAATATGAAAACAATTATGTATTAAAAATTATAAAATGGATTTATAATAAAGATTCAGGAACATGTTTAAATGATTATCATACATTATTTGATAATAAAAGGCAATATAATGCCGAACATAACCAAAGTATGATAAACAGATTATTTAATAATTATGTAAATAATTATATGTTTGAAAATGCAGAATGGTTATACAAAAATATAGATGATATCTCTTTAGGACATTCTATATATTATTCAGTTATATATGGTGATTTTTATAAAAAAATATATTTTCTACATAAATTAGATAAATATTGTTATTATAAAATAGATAGACACATATTTTATGATATGTTTTGTTATATTGCTCAAACAGAGAAATATGATATTTTTGAATATTTTTATAATTTATGTTTAAATGAAATTGATATTACAAGAATAACCTTGTTAAATTCATACCAACCTACACTTGATGAACCTACACTTGATGAAGCACAAAATATGCATACAGATTTAACTGAATTGAATAAATATATAATTGGTAATGAAAATGAATATTTTTTTAATAATGAGATTTGTCTACATGTTGAAACAATATTTGATATAGCATGTACAAAAGGAACATTACAAATGGCACAACTAATATATAATTTAACAAAACAAGCATGTAAATTAATACACGTAACAGGTATATTTTCTACAGTTTGTAAATTAGGAAAAATGGATATGGTATTGTGGTTACAATCTCTTTATCCCGAAAATTTATTGATTACTGAATCAAAAATAGTAATTCGAAAAAAAAAAAATATAGATCGCAAAACATGGTTAATAAAATATAAAATAATAGTTTTTGGACAAATATACAATAGTATGATTATATCTGAATTACCAAAACCATTAGAAAAATGTAGTATTTGTTTAGATAATGATTCTAATATATATACAAAATGTAAACATATGTTTTGTAAAACATGTTTATTTGAATGGTGTAAAGATAATTCATCTTGTCCATATTGTCGTTATGATTTATGTTTTGAAGAATTAACATTTTTAAAAAAAAATATAGAAGTCCCAGACTTAATTATGGATGATAATATAATGTATAATGATAGTAGTGATTTAGATTCTGATTTTGATTTAGATGAATATGAAAATTTTCAAAAACATCCATATCGTCATTATTTGGATGAAAGTGAAGATGAATAAATTTAATAATTTATCAAACTATTAAAAATAGTAAAATATTTTTATTTATAAAATATATATAGTATTTATTCATCGCCATATTCATCAATACAAATATAATAATTATATGTTTCTAAATAGTGTTGAACTCGTCTAGGGTGAAAGACAGCTTTAATTAAATCACACTCTAATAAATTAAATACAAGATTATTATATGATAAATATTGTTTTTTATTTTTATATTTTTTAATAATTTCATCAATTTCAAATTGTTTATTTTTATAATCAAATTGTTTATGTAAATATTCGTAATTAATCTCAAATATAGATGGATTTGAGAAAATTAGTGGTAAAATATTATCTAAAACCTTTGGTAAAATTTTAGGACTTATTTTATGTATATTTTGTGAGATAAATTGTAGTGCGTTTGGATTATAACTTAGAAATATCCATGGAGATACATTATCAAGTTCTGAATATATATGGTTACTTGTTGGGTTAAATAAAACATACGATTTGTGTTTGAGAACATATTGTTCTATGAGATGTATTGCGTTTGGATTTTTACACAATCCAAACCACCAATAATATCCATCATAATCAATAAAATCTTCAATATATTGTTCTATAATATGGATTGCATTTGGATTCCTACATAATTCGTTAAACCATTCAGTTATTACATCATCTAGGTCGTTAACTTCACAGTCTTGTTTGTATCTGTTTATTATTTTCTCAATATTTTGTTCTATAATATGTATTGCGTTTGGGTTACTACATAATTTATACCATATATTATATAATTTATCGTCATTATCTTTTATTTGTTCTTCTATGATATGAATTGCGTCTGGATTATCAGCAATATCAGATATATTCCAAAAGCCATTAAAGTGTTTTTTTATAATATTTATTATATTTGGGTTAGGATTAGCTGTTAAGTAATAATGAAACTTCATTATATTATGTGAAGCGATGTTCTTTTCTAATACCTTATCAATTATATGAAGTGCATTTGGATTTGTGAATAATCCTTTATAAACTTCCTCTGGGTAGCGTGGATGACCCCAAAAACCAACAACATTTCTATCCATTTCTATAAGTTTGTCTATTTTTTTTTCAATAAGATTAATAGCGTTTGGGTTCTTTAATAGATTATATATACTGTAGTGGGTTATTAATTTATCTAAATTATGTTCTATAATGTGAATTGCTCTTGGATTAGTGTTACCGCATAAAGTGTCCCAGTCAATATACCTATTATCTTGTTCGAGTAAATCCAAAGCTTGCGATGAAGTATCACCACTTATTAAATTACACATAACATTAAAGTCTCTATACTCATCAACGGTTTCATCATCACTATAGTATTCATCATTACAATCTTCCCAATCACTGTCATCATCAGGAATAATAATTCGGTTTAGATAATATTTATGAAATAGTAGTCCAATTTCGGGTATTTTCTCATAGGGATTGGGTGCTATATCTAAGAATGATTTCAAAGATTTTATATTGTGAAATAAGAATTCAGAGTTTTTATTAGACGCTATAGAACACCAGAAGTGATTATTAGTACTTTCTGGTTTTTCTTTAATACAATACTCCATCCACAAATCTATTAACCAATCGTTAATTTTATATAAAAACTTATTGTTTTTGACTTCGTTAAGTGTATAATTTGATGTATTACGATTATTTCGCATATATTTTTCTTTTTCTTTTTTAGTAGTTGTTTTATTTTTATTTTTAACTACATTGTTTTTATGTTTTTGTTTTTGAATATTTTTATTACGACGTATCACGTCTTTATTGTTTTTTCCCATTATTAGTTATTATTTATTTATTATATTTATTTTATTTCAATTTTATCTTTTTTTTTAATTAAAAAAAGAATAAGTAAAAATATCAATATATTATAATTAATTATATATTCATCAATGAATTAGATTCGAACCAATAATGCCCGAATTAGATTATAATAGTTTTTATACAATTCAAAAATTTTTTTTGTAAATACATATAAAGATTATATCGTATATGTATTTATAATGAACACTATATTTACACTACAAGACGGAACTAATATATCGGTAACAGATGACAAACAATACAGGATTGGTCTATCAATCGATGTTAAGTATCGAAATACAGGTAATACCTCGGGGGCAACATATGAAGAATCGTTTTATTTGCTATCTCCATCTGAAATCAAAAGACATATCAAAAAATACAATGGCGAATTAGTTTATGCTGTAGAAATGGAGCGTCCAAGTTAATATGAATGAAAGAAAAAAATCACAGATGTAAGTGCATTAGGAAATGTGCATATTATTAGATAAAAATTGATTTATAATATTTAAAGGATACTTAATAATGAATAATATGACAAAAATATGTTTTTTTGAAAAAGAGTTTGTTGTATTTGAATTAATGCGTTATATTGATGTAACAAAATTATTAAATTCAACCAAACTATTAAAAAATGTTAAAAATAAATTTATTTACAGAAAATTAAACAAACCATATTCATTAGAATATTACGATAATGAAAAATTTCGTATAATTATTCATAAGTTTGTTGAAAATCCAAGAAAACAAATTGGTTTAAATTTAAGTAGTTGTAAAAATATCTCTGATGTAAGTGCATTAGGAAATGTTCATACATTATATTTAAATTATTGTAACAAAATTAACGATGTAAGTGCATTAGGAAAAGTCCATACATTAGATTTAAGTAATTGTGAAAATATTACAGATGTAAGTGCATTAGGAAATGTTCATACATTATATTTAAATCGTTGTAACAAAATTAACGATGTAAGTGCATTAGGAAAAGTCCATACATTAGATTTAAGTAATTGTGAAAATATTACAGATGTAAGTGCATTAGGAAAAGTCCATACATTAAATTTAAAAAATTGTGAAAATATAACTGATGTAAGTGCATTAGGAGATGTTCATACATTATATTTAAATCGTTGTAACAAAATTACTGATGTAAGTGCATTAGGAAATGTCCATACATTAGATTTAACTCGATGTAAAAATATCTCTGATGTAAGTGCATTAGGAAAAGTCCATACATTAGATTTATGTGAATGTGTACAAATTACTGATATAAATGCATTAAAAAATGTACATACATTATATTTTGATCATTGTGACAAAATTAACGATGTAAGTGCATTTAGAAATATACATACATTATATTTATGCTCTGCTTGCTCAATGTATACCATTTTAGCCGATGGTTCTGAATATAATAGAATATATTTTAAGTACTGTAAAAAAATCAATGATGTAAGTACATTATACAATGATGTAAGTACATTAGTAGATATAGAAACAAATCTACTTAGAGATATAAAAAAAAAAAGCATTGATGATCTATACAAAGTATTCTGTCCGGGCAAAATAAATCACGACGACCTTTATGTAGCTTGTGAAAATATGATAGATATAAATAAATTAAATATGCCATATAAAATATGGTAATATGAATATATTATATTTATATAATTGTGATCAAATAACAGATGTAAGTGCATTAGGAAAAGTCCATATTATTAGAAAAAACGATTTATAATATTTAAAGGATACTTAATAATGAATAATATGACAAAAATATGTTTTTTTGAAAAAGAGTTTGTTGTATTTGAATTAATGCGTTATATTGATGTAACAAATTTATTAAATACAACAAAACTATTAAAAAATGTTAAAAGGAAGTTTATTTACAGAAAACTAAATAAAAAATATTCATTGGAATATTACGATAATGAAGAATTTCGTATAATTATTCATAATTCTGTTAAAAACCCAAATAAACAAATTAGTTTATATTTAAGTAATTGTTATAAAATCACTGATATAAGTGCATTAGGAAAAGTACATACATTAATTTTAAGTCATTGTTACGATATTACAGATGTAAGTGCATTAGGAAATGTCCATAAATTAAAATTAAATTATTGTTTGAATATTACTGATGTAAGTGCATTAGGAAATGTCTATTCATTATATTTAAGTGGTTGTAAAAAAATCACAGATGTAAGTGCATTAGGAAATGTTAAAAAATTAGATTTAAGTTGGTGTAAAAAAATTAGAGATGTAAGTGCATTAGGAAATATTCATACATTAAATTTAAATGCCTGTGATAATATCACTGATGTAAGTGCATTAGGAAGAGTACATGAATTACATTTAAATTATTGTCATAATATTACAGATGTAAGTTCATTAAGAAATGTCCATACATTAGATTTAAAAGGATGTGAAAATATTACAGATGTAAGTGCATTAGGAAATGTACATAAATTAAACTTAAGTAATTACTTAAATAATTGTCATAATATTACTGATGTAAGTGCATTAGGAAATGTACATGATTTAAATTTAATTGGTTGTAAAAAAATCACAGATGTAAGTTCATTAGGAAAAGTCCATACATTAAATTTAAGTCATTGTGAAAATATCACAGATGTAAGTGCATTAGGAAAAGTCCATAAATTAGATTTAAGTGAATGTAAAAAAATAACAGATGTAAGTGCATTAGGAAATGTCCATGAATTGGATTTAAGTAAATGTGTAAAAATAACAGATGTAAGTGCATTAGGAAAAGTCCATACATTATTTATAAAGGATTGTAAAAAAATAACAGATGTAAGTGCATTAGGAAATGTACATACATTAAAATTAAATAGATGTAGTAATATTACTAATGTAAGTATGTTAGGTAAAGTATATGAATTATATTTACATAATTGTAAAAATATAACAGATGTGAGTGCATTAGGGAACGTTCATATATTAGATTTAAGTCATTGTCAAAAAATAACAGATGTAAGTGCATTAGGAAATGTACATGAATTAAGATTAATAGGATGTAAAAATATTTCTGATATAAGCAACAATACGAAGATGAGCAATACGCTCAAGTTTTCTGTAATGGATCTTTCCAATTTTAAAGGAGACCATACAAAACTTGCAAAGGAAATGTTCATATTATAAAATAAAATTGATTTAAAAGATAAATAATATTAATTAATACTTAATAATAAAAAATATGACACAAATATGTTTTTTTGAAAAAGAGTTTGTTGTATTTGAATTAATGCGTTATATTGATGTAACAAAATTATTAAATTCAACCAAACTATTAAAAAATGTTAAAAAAAAATTTATTTATAGAAAATTAAACGAAAAATATTCATCAGACTATTACAAACATGAAAAATTTCGTATGACTATTCATGATTCTGTGGAAAATCCAAATAAACAAATTAGTTTGGATTTATGGAGATGTGAAAATATTACAAATATAAGTATATTGGGAAATGTACATACATTAAAATTAAGTTTTTGTAGATATCTCACTGATGTAAATGTATTAAGAAATGTCTATATATTAAATTTATTTTGTTGTACCTCGATAAAAGATGTAAGTTCATTAGAAAATGTCCATACATTAAAATTAAGTGGTTGTAAAAATATAACTGATGTAAGTGCATTAGGAAAAGTTCATACATTAGATTTAAGCCATTGTCCAAAAATCACAGATGTAAGTGTGTTAGGAAAAGTACATACATTAAATTTAAGTGGTTGTTATTGTATTTTTAATGTAAGTTCATTAGGAAATGTTCATACATTAGATTTAACTTTTTGTAGTATTTCTAATGTAAGTGCATTAGGGAATGTCCATACATTAAAATTAGTACATTGTCGCAATATTACTGATGTAAGTGCATTAGGAAATGTACATACATTACAATTGTATGGTTGTGTTCAAATAACAGATGTAAGTGCATTAGGAAAAGTACATACATTAGATTTAAGTGAATGTAAAAATATTACTGATGTAAGTGCATTAGGAAAAGTTCATACATTACATTTATATAATTGTGATCAAATAACAGATGTAAGTTCATTAAGAAATGTGAATATTATTAGATAAAAAATAATTTATAATATTTAAAATATAATTATATAATATATGAATAATTTGATAGACGTTAGTGGAATAAATCAATTTCACGATGGTGGAATAAAAATACCTATATTTGGAGGATCAATACCATATTCAAAAACATGGACATTGCAAGGATTTGACCAAAATAATACATTAATAGTATCAGTATCTAATAGTGAAAAGCATAATTATTTAAAATATGGTGAATTTATCAAACAATTAAGATTTAAAGGATACAAATTAACAAGTACACAAAGAGTTAATATAAAATCCTGTAAAATAGAAACAGAATTTTTAATGAAAGAATTTATTCCAAAAGCTGGTATAAATGACTTAATTGAAATAGGAAATAGAATTGGTATATCAGAAAATATGTCAGATGTAAATGATACAATAGAGATTAACAAGAATTATATTTATTCATTAAAAAATAAAGATGAATCTTATAAAATATATATAGCCGAACAGCTTGGGCTTGAATATAGTGAATTACAAAATATACTATCAAAAATTTAATTTTTACACCTTTGAATATTTTGTAAAGAGTTTTATGATTATTTATTTATAATATCATTTTTTAAATAATTTATCATATGGATTCACATAAGATCTTATTACAATACGATCTGTTCCATCATAATTAGCATTAAATGAATCTCTTGTATGAAGTGTTTTATGATTATTTATTACTAATATGTCACCTTTTTTTAACATAAAATTTTTAAATAAATCAGGATTGTATGTTATTTCATCTCTTTTTTTTAATAATTCATCATAACATGATTTTGCAAGGTCTGTTAATGGAATAATCTCATAATTATCTGTGGGTCTTAGTTTAAATATTGGTCCTTTTATTTTATCCATTACTAATAATGGACGTACAAATGATTTAAAATAATAATTATCAGGATAACTATCAGGTTTTTTTTGTAAATATATATCTTTTTGTAAACCATTACGCGTTTCTTCAGATAATAAATTGTACAAATCTTGATTTTGTACAACATATGTATATACATTTGTTGGATGTTCCCGAATACCCATTAAAAATGTATATAATGGAGGATCAGATAATGCACTCATATCTTGATGAAGTTTTACTTTAATTAATGAACCATTAGAAGCACTTGTTTCTATTTTTCTTGGGGTAACCACTGTAACTCCTGTAGGTAAATCTTTATTAAAGAGTTTTTGTTTAAAATGAACCTCTTGATCATAAGAAATTATATTACCAAATTTTTTAATATGTCTTAAATATTCCTTAACTAATTTATTATCACATGTAGTTACTTTCTGAAAAAAATGATAGTTTTTTGATGATTGAAGACAACGTGTAAATTTCATTATTAAATTAAATATTTATTATATAATTTAATATCTATTTCAAATATGAATGATTTTTTTACACAATGAATTTTAACGATGAATATTAATATTATTAATATTAATAATAATGTATCAATTTTTTATAGGATGAAAACTATTATTACATTTATAAAAATAATATAAAATAATCATATTATATTAATATAATATGATTGAAACGTCTTACCCTGAAATAGATGAAGATGTGGTTGTAAAGATATATGAACTTGGAGAAAATTGTGTATATGTTGAATTATTAGAATATAATAATATGAAAGGGGTAATTGAACGTGGTGAAATATCACGACGACGTATACGTGATATATCTAAAATGGCTAAGGTTAATAGAATAGAAGTTATTAAAGTTATTCGTATAGACAAAGAAAACAATAATATTTATTTATCTAGACGACAGACAATTTTAAGTGATATAAATATTAATAAAAAAATTACGTATTCATAATACATGTTATTATCGATACAAATATTATCGATACAAATATTATCGATACAAATATTATCGATACAAATATTTTATATTTAAAGAAATATATATATGTATATAATATGAATTTTAATCATTATGAACACATAGATAATCATTATCAAATTGATTTTTCAAAATATGAAAATGAAAATTGGATCGCGACTGAAAAAATACATGGAACAAATTATTCATTTATTTGCGATGGTATACAAGTTGTTCCAGCTAAAAGAAATTTAATATTAACATTGGATTGTAAATTTTATGACCACGCGAGTGTGTTTAAAATATATGAAAAAATATTATGATTATTTTTAATATTATTAAAAAAGAAAATTTACAATGCAAACAAATTCAATTATATGGAGAATTATTTGGTGGTTCTTACAATAATATAAACCAAAACATATCAATAATTCAAAAAGGAGTGAATTATTATTCAGGACATGATTTTATTGCGTTCGATTTAAAAATAACATGTGATAATGGTATTATATATTATTACAATCATAAAGATTTAATTGAATTATTAAAAATGACAAATATTAAAATCAGTCCAATTATTAAAAGTGGAACTTTAAAAGAAGTTTTAAAATTAAATCCAAAATTTGAATCACAAATTTATAAATTTTATGATTTAAATAAATTAGAAAATAATTATGCTGAGGGTGTTGTTATAAAATTATTTGAAGAAAATAATGTTTTTAATAAAGAACAAGAAAATAGAATTATTTTTAAATATAAAAATCCTGATTTTTCAGAAATGATTGCCATAGTAAAAACAAATAAAAAGGAAAACGAATTCATTGAAAATTTTAAAAAATATGTTACAATAAATAGAGTCAATAACATAAATAGTAAATTACTTGAAAATGAATTGATTACTTGTGAAATGTTATATGATGATATTTTAATTGATCTACTTAAAGATATACTTAGTTATGATGATATAACTGTAAATAAATACAAAAAATCATGTTTAGGATTTTGTAAAGGATTTTTATTAAAAAATAAATTAATTATTGTGTAAATACTCAATGGTATATAGTGAAATACATCTTTAAATTTTATGTATTTATGTATTTATTCTGCGCTTAATTATTGTACCATTGTTGATTATACTTGGATATTTTTGTTCAAAAAAAATCATACGCATATGTATCCAAAATCCAGAGCATAAAATAACTGATATTATATTCATCCACATAGCAAACTGATATCCCAATGCTGTATGCATTAAAATATTGAATGGTATTATGAATAATAGTGTATTAAATAAAAGTAAAGGATGTGGTATAAATAAATAAACCCTATAAAAGCTTAATCCAGATACAATAAATTCATTTGTTTCAAGTTTAATTCCATTAATATATTCATACATGCAAAATGATAATAGAGATGAAAAGCATGAAATTATAAATCCAATTGACAATATAAAAAATGCGAATTGATCTAAGAATGAAATTTTATCCGTAAATGTTGAAACTGCTAATCCTATAAATTGATATCCTGCTAAAGAAAATCCATAACTATATAATCGATCATATATAGTCATTAAGTCAGTTAAACTCGTATTTAATAATTTATTATTTGGTATTTGATCATCTTGATAATTTGTTTTTAGTTCATTATATATTAAAATATCAAGATATTGTCGATACATACCCATACCTTTTTTAAATTTATTTAATAATTTTTTATTCTCATTAATCTCATTAATATTATTAACATCGATAACATCATCACTATTAATATTATTATCAATATTATCATCAATATTATTATCAATATTATTATCAATATTATTCATTCTTATATTATTTATTTTTATATATGTATCTTCAGACATATTTATATTAATTGTTATTTTTTTAAATATTATATATATATTTTTTTAAAATATTATGTATTACATTCATTCTTTTTTACAATTTTTATTATTATCTTTATTATTTTTGTATGAATTAAAAATATTTATTGAATATTGTATTATAATTTCTTCGAAATGGCATCATATTACAATAATGAAGAATTTCGTATAATTATTCATAATTCTGTTAAAAATCCAAATAAACAAATTAGTTTAAATTTAAGTCATTGTCATAAAATCACTGATATAAGTGCATTAGGAAATGTGCATACATTAAAATTAAGTCATTGTGACAATATTACAGATATAAGTGTATTAGGAAAAGTCTATACATTAAATTTAAGTGATTGTCATAAAATCACTGATGTAAGTTCATTAGGAAAAGTTCAAATATTAAATTTAAGTAATTGTTATCAAATAACTGATGTAAGTGCATTAGGAAATGTCCATGAATTAGATTTAAGTTATTGTTACAATATTACAGATGTAAGTGCGTTAGGAAATGTCCATACATTAAATTTAAGTCGTTGTCATAAAATTACTGATGTAAGTGCATTAGGAAATGTCTATTCATTATATTTAAGTGGTTGTAAAAAAATCACAGATGTAAGTGCATTAGGAAATGTTAAAAAATTAGGTTTGAGTTTTTGTGAAAATATTACTGATGTAAGTGCATTAGGAAATGTCCATACATTAGATTTAAGTGGTTGTAAAAGAATCACTGATGTATGTGCATTAGGAAATGTCCATGCATTATATTTAAATGGTTGTCATAAAATCACAGATGTAAGTGCATTAGGGAAAGTTCATACATTAAATTTAATATATTGTCAAAAAATTACAGATGTAAGCGCATTAGGAAATGTACATATATTAAATCTTCGTGGATGTATCAATATTAAAGATGTAAGTGCATTAGGAAATGTGCATATTATTAGATAAAAATTGATTTATAATATTTAAAAGATAATTAATAAAAGATATGATGAAAATATGTTTTTTTGAAAAAGAGTTTGTTGTATTTGAATTAATGCGTTATATTAATGTAACGAATTTATTAAATTCAACCAAATTATTAAAAAATGTTAAAAAGAAATTTATTTACAGAAAACTAAACAAAACATATTCATTAAAATATTATGATAATGAAGAATTTCGTAACATCATTCATAATTCTATTCATAATTCAAATAAACAAATTTCTTTAGATTTAGATGAATTTGGAATTAATAATTATATAACTGATGTAAGTGCATTAGGAAATGTACATAATTTAAAATTAAGTCATTGTAAAAATATTACTGATGTAAGTTCATTAGGAAATGTCCATATATTAGATTTAAGTCATTGTAAAAAAATTACTGATGTAAGTTCATTAGGAAAAGTCCATGAATTAAATTTAATTCATTGCAAAAATATTACTGATGTAAGTGCATTAGGATATGTCCATACATTAAATTTACTTGGTTGTGATAATATTATTGATATAAGTTCATTAGGAAAAGTCCATATATTAACTTTAATTTTTTGTCGCAAAATTACTGATGTAAGTTCATTAGGAAAAGTCCATGAATTATATTTATGTGGTTGTAAAAATATCATTGATGTAAGTGCATTAGGAAATGTCCATACATTAGATTTATCTGATTGTCAAAATATCATTGATGTAAGTGCATTAGGAAATGTCCATACATTAGATTTAAGCTTATGTAAAAATATCATTGATGTAAGTGCATTAGGAAAAGTTAAAAAATTAGATTTGAGTTTTTGTGGAGATATTACTGATGTAAGTGCATTAGGAAAAGTTGATACATTAATTTTAAATGGATGTAATAAAATCACAGATGTAAGTGCATTAGGAAATGTCCATATTTTTAGATAAAATTTGATTATAATAATTAAAATTATATTCAAACCAATAATACCCGAAATCTAATTCTAATAGTTTTATCTAATATTTACAAATATTAGATAAAAATTGATTTATAATATTTAGAATATATTTAATAATAAAAAAATATGACAAAAATATGTTTTTTTGAGAAAGAGTTTGTTGTATTTGAATTAATGCGTTATATTGATGTAACAAAATTATTAAATTCAACAAAACTATTAAAAAATGTTAAAAAAAAGTTTATTTACAGAAAATTAAACAAAATATATTCATTAGAATATTACAATGATGAAGAATTTCGTAATATCATTCATAATTCTATTACAAATCCAAACAAACAAATTAGTTTAAATTTAAGTCAGTGTAATAATATTACTGATGTAACTGCATTGTGGAATGTTCATACATTAATTTTATGGGGTTGTGAAAATATTATAGATGTAAGTGCATTGAGGAATGTTCATACATTAGATTTAAGTCAATGTCAAAATATCATTGATGTAAGTGCGTTGGGGAATGTTCATACATTAAGTTTTAAGGGTTGTGAAAATATCACAGATGTAAGTGCATTGGGAAATGTACATATATTAGATTTAAGTCATTGTTGGAGTATTGTTGATGTAAGTGCATTAGGAAGAGTCTATACATTAGATTTAACACATTGTTCCAATATTATAGATGTAAGTGCGTTAGGAAGAGTCCATATATTAAAATTATTTTGTTGTGATAAAATTACAGATGTAAGCGCATTAGGAAATGTTCATGAATTAGATTTATCATATTGTAGAGAAATAACTGATGTAAGCTCATTAGGAAAAGTCTATAAATTATATTTACGTGGTTGTGAATATATTACTGATGTAAGTGCATTAGGAAATGTACATATATTAGATTTGAGTTTTTGTGGAAATATTACTGATGTAAGTGCATTAGGAAAAGTCCATAATTTAAGTTTAAATTATTGTCAAAAAATTACTGATGTAAGTGCATTAGGAAATATCCATACATTAAATTTAAGTGATTGTAATATTACTGATGTAAGTGCATTAGGAAATGTCCATACATTAGATTTAAACGAATGTGACAATATTACAGATGTAAGTGCATTGGTAAATGTACATACATTAAAATTATTTAACTATGTCAAAATTATTGATGTAAGTGCATTAGGAAATGTTCATATTATTAGATAATTTTTTATTTAAAATATAATTTATAATAAAAAATATGACGAAAATATGTTTTTTTGAAAAAGAGTTTGTTGTATTTGAATTAATGCGTTATATTGATGTAACAAATTTATTAAATACAACAAAACTATTAAAAAATGTTAAAAATAAATTTATTTACAGAAAATTAAACAAAACATATTCATTAGACACTATTACAAATAGTAACCTACGACAGTCTAAATATTCTATAGAAGAATTAGAAAAAAATATTAACAACTTGAATATGAAAACAATAGTAAATACGCAGAAATTAACCATTGATTTTTGTGTTAAATATATATTAAATGAAGATTATGCTCAATGTAATGAAGAAGTAGATCTATTAACTATTTATTATGTTATGTATAATCAACCACATCTAAATGAACTCGAATTAATAAAATTTTATTACAGTTATAATAATCTTTAGTATTTAGTATTTTGTATTAGTACCAATAATTACGGAATATGATTATTCATAATTCTGTTAAAAATCTAAATTAACACTAAATTTTTATTTAAAAAAATTGATACAATTTAAAAAATAATATAAGTATTGCCAATAATGATGAATTTAATCTATCTAATTAGTGGTCTTGGTTCATTGTTTACAGTAGTATGGAGTATTCCTTTTTTATTATTGAATTATATAAATATTAAATTGTTTACTTCAACAAGTAAACAAAAATATAATATTATTAAGAAATTAATAAAAGGTGCTTCTATATGGAATGAAGATGAACCAGAAGGAATTATTTATGGGTACTGGTTTATTGGAACATTCTCTTCAAAAACTGAAAATAATGGGAAAACACATGTTACTATGTATATTATTGCATCTTTGCAATTTTTAAACAGTAATGAACTTATTGCTAAAATAGATGATGAATCAGATGATGAATCAGATGATGTTATTGTTGATAAAGCTGATAAACCTAAAACAGTAGATAATACTGAAATTTCTTTATGGGAAAGAGATGGTGGGTATTATAGGTTTCGATATAATTGTATTAAATCAGTTATGGAATATAATCCAAGAACGAATCAGGTAATCGCAATTGACAAAATTACAACTCATATTAAGAATAATGTTAATACAGTTGTTTTATTATCGGGTGATCCTGGAACAGGTAAATCGATGATTCCATTATTAATAGCAAAACAATTAGGTTATTCATGTGTTGATACATTTAACCCTACAGATCCTGGAGATACTATGGTTAATTTATTTAATATAGTTAATCCAACTAAAAAAAAAAAATTAATTATAGTATTGGAAGAGGTAGATGGATTAATTATGAATATACATAATCAAACTATTAAACCCCATAAAGAAGTACCTATTCCAATAAAAGATAAACAAGGATGGAATACATTTTTTGATAAAATTGATAAAAAAATATATCAAAATATAGTAATTATTATGACAAGTAATAAAGAAATTGATTTTTTTCATCAATTAGATCCATCTTATATGCGTGAAGGAAGAATTTCTATGAATTTAGTAATTGAATAATTATTAATTTCATGAATCTTAATTAAATTTATAAAATATAGTAATTATTTTGATAAGTAATAAAAGAAATTAAATTTTTAATGATTATACACATCTTATATGAGTGATGGAAGAATTTTTAAAAATCGCATTCTGGGGGATGATGCTCTTCACAATACCTAGGTGCTACGGTACGAGTTCTACGAGTGCTACCTTCACCCAACATCTCAATACATCTCCCATCTTCGTGCTGACATAAATTATCTATATCAACGTAGCCACCTTTTTTCTTATTATTAGTTTTATTATTAGTTTTATTATTAGTTTTCTTATTATTAGTTTTTTTCATTAATTTTACAACAGCCTTCATTTTGAATGATTGATATTTTCCATTAGATGTTTTAATAACAGCAGCTTTTTTTTCAGCAGCAGTATATTCATGAAAATATCCTTTATAAGGTCCATATACTTTTCCTTTAGATCCTCGTGTATATTCTTGAATACTAAAATGAACTGTTCCTAATTTTAATTTATTCATTTGTTCTAAACCTTTTTCATGTGCGATAGAAGTTAGTAACTTCATAGCTGCGTTTATAGGGGTTTGTCCATTTTTTAATGATATTCCACCAAAATGTTTTTTTTTTCCATTAATATCAACTACTCTAAAATGACGTTCTTCCGAAATTTTTTTTCCACCATTCATATTACTCATTTATATAGTATACAAATATAAAAATATAAAAATAATATGTTTTATTTAGACAATTTATTAATAAAAATCTTTTTAATAACTGAAAATAAAATTCAAACTAATAATGTCTTAATCTAATTCTAATTGTTTTTATACAAATTATTAATGAATCATCATTACTTTATAACTAATTATAATATATTCATTAATTAGATATATCTTATATGAGTGAATGAAGAATTAGTCCAATCCTGATTAAATTTATAAAATATATATATATTATTTTTCAAAAAGAAAGTTAACTAAATTATATTTAAAAATAATTTTATTATTAAATATAATATGATACATTTTAAAAACATTGCGTCAAGGTTACGTTATAATATTCGACAATTACCATTTAAAAATATAATTGCGCAAAAAGAAAACAATGATTGGATTTGGTATACATACAATGATTTAAATAATAAAATAAATTATTGTATTAATGTCTTAAAAAAAAATAATATTAATTATGGAGATAATGTAGTTTATAAAGGTAAAAATTCAATTGATTGGATAGCATGGAATATGGCTACTTATTCAATCGGTGCTGTTTGGGTACCACTATATCATAACCAAAATCATGAATATATACAACATGTATTAGATGATAGTTATCCAAAAATGTTTATTACAGATGATTATAAAAATAGTAAAAAATATAGTTCTTTAATTGATGCAAATTATAAATTAAATATTTGTAAAAATAAAATACCAGATATTACGCTTTCTTTTAAAGATAAGATATTTTCAGTAAAAGAATATGAAATAAGTAATTTAATTTATACATCGGGGACAAGTAGTGCACCGAAAGGTGTTATATTAACACATAATAATTTATTATCTAATTTAAATATGGTTGAAAAAAATTTTTTTTCACTGCAAGAAAAATATAATTGTTTAACAACATTAAATATATTGCCATGGGCACATATTTATAGCTTAAATACAGAACTTTATTATAATTTATTAAATAATAATTGTATAGCCTTATGTGATCATCCAAATAATTTATTGGAAGATATTAAAAAAATTCAGCCAAATACATTGTATTTTGTTCCACGTATTCTTGAAAATATTAAACAAAAAGTTGATTTTTTAGATAAACCATTTATTAATAAAATATTGCCATATATTTTAGGTAAAATATTTGGTAATAAATTATTAATAATATTTACAGGAGGTGCATATTTAAGTCCTATTACCAAAAAATTTTATATAGATAATGGTATTAAAATAATTGAAGGATATGGAGCAACAGAAACATCGCCTATGATTTCTGTTCACAATCTTGATAGTTATCAAAATATAGAAAGTATTGGTAAAATTTTAGACAATGTTGTAGTAGAAATAATAGATAATGAAATATGTGTACATGGAAAAAATGTTATGAAGGGTTACTGGAACAATAAAAAAGAAACAGAAAAGGTTTTTTTTGAAAAAAATAATATGCGTTTTTATAAAACAGGTGATTCCGGCTACATAAAAGATAATTTTTTATATTATAAAGGAAGAATAAATACTAATTATAAATTAAGTAATGGTAAATTTGTAAATGTAGAAGAAGTTGAAAATAATATTAAAAAACATACAAATAAAAATTTATTAGTTTATGGTGAAAATAGAGATTATAATATATTAATTATGGAACATGATTTAGTTATCAATAAAATAGATTTTTTAAAAAAAATAAATGATTCATTAAATAATAAATATCTAAAAATAAAAGATATATTATTTATTGATAATAAGTTATTTATTGATAATATGACTCCTAAAATGTCTATTAAACGAAAAGAAGTATATAGATCATTAAAACATAAAATAAATATTTTATATTTATCGCATAAAAAATAATTTATAATATTAAAAATATACTTAATGATAAAACATAATGAAAATATTAAATATAATCTTATCAAACTATTTATAAAATCAAATTTGTACCAATAATACCCGAATCTAATTCTTATGAGTTTTACAACTTATCTGTATAAATACCAATATTATAAATAAATTAATTGTTAATTTTACTACATCTTCAGAAAAATTAAATAAATATAATAGTATTTCCATTACAAAAAGAAAAAAAATTATTCTTTTTTGTAATAATATAATATAATATCATCTAATTGTGTCCATTCATCTACGGACAGATCATTTGGCCCATCAAACTCATCTTCATCTATGTCAGCACACATATATCCAACAAAATAATTAAACCCTTGTTCAGTAATAATATCATCAAATTCATCAATATCGGGTTCATCAATAGATTCAATTATATCATCATGATATTTAATAAATTCCCTGACATTTTCATTCCATTCTTTAGTATCATCATTTATTTCATTATATAATTTAGATATATGTATAAAGATCATTTTTAATCTATTATTAATTTTTTTTAAATTATCATCATTTTCAATATCACCTTTTTTTTGACTTAGAGAAGTCATGTTTAATTTTGTTTCTATAAAATCCATTTTTTTATTGTTATATAATCTTAGTGAATATATATAAATCAATTTTTTTTGTATAAGTATCTTATTGTTTTATTATTTATCAATAATTATAATTATTTCATTTTTTATTATTGTTATCAATATATATGATGGAAAAAATATTAAATAATTTATTTCTTCTAAAAAAATCGATGCATATTAATAAATAAATAAAATAAGTAACTAAAATTACAGATAACATTGATACAATGGATTCCAATAAGGTGACAAACATGAAGGGGATGTTCCATGGTGCTAAAGCATTTAATCAACCTATCAACAGTTGGGATGTGTCAGGTGTTACAGACATGAGAGGAATGTTCTTTGGTGCCACTTCCTTCAATCAAGATTTAAGTAATTGGGATGTGTCAGGTGTTACAGACATGAGAGGAATGTTCGCTGGTGCTATTTCCTTCAATCAAGATTTAAGTAAATGGAATGTGTCAAATGACACAGACACGAGAGGCATGTTCGCTGGCGCCACTTCCTTCAATCAAGATTTAAGTAATTGGAATGTGACAAATGTTGCAGCCATGTTCGAGGATTATACAGATGATGACAATCAGGACGACGACAACACATACGAATAATTATCAAATTAAAAATTTAATCATTTATAATCATATTTATAATCATATTTATAATCATATTTATAATCATATTTATAATCATATTTATAATCATATTTATAATCATATTTATAATATTTGAATTCTAATATGTTTTATAGAATGACTTTTGATGATAATAATTTTTATTTATAAAAATTGATTTATATAAATTAATAATAATATTAGTAATAATTAATAAAATTACAAAAATGAATTTCACAAATAATATAGCATATGATTTATCTACAAAAAAAGAAGATGATACATCATTGACAAAAAAAGAAGATGATACATCATTGACAAAAAAGGAAGATGATACATCACTGACAAAAAAGGAAGATGATACATCATTGACAAAAAAGGAAGATGATACATCACTCAATGATGCTGTAGAAGAACCCGTTAAATTGTGTGAAAATATGGATTGTGAAAGATATCCACCTGACTGGGATTTTGAAGAAGATACAGAAGAAAATTATGAAGATGGACAACAATGGGTAAAATGTTGCCTATGCGATGGATATTTTAATGATGATGGAATGGGAGACATCTTATTCGTACAAGAAGAGCCAAATAATCAAGAAGCTGGTTGTAGCCTATGTGGAAAAGAAGAAGATATTGTTCAAATGAAAGGTAGTGGACAATATCTTTGCGGTAATGCTTGTGATGAAGATGAAGACGATAGCGAATAATAAAATATAACTAACTAACATATATTATAATAAATATCATTGTAACATCTATATTATTTTATGAAATATTAAAAATACATAAATGATGTAAATAAAAATTTTAACTTTACACCCTTGAAGATTTAAAATGGGTGTAAAATACACAAACTACAATATGGATTTTGGATTCATCAATTTTTTTTAGAAAAAATTATTTATAATAATATTTAAAAGATAATTAATAATGAATAATATGACAGAAATATGTTTTTTTGAAAAAAAATTTGTTGTATTTGAATTAATGCGTTATATTGATGTAACAAATTTATTAAATACAACAAAACTATTAAAAAATGTTAAAAAGAAATTTATTTACAGAAAAATAAATAAAAAATATTCATTAGAATATTACAATCATGAAGAATTTCGTAATATCATTCATAATTCTGTTGAAAAATCAAACAAACAAATTAGTTTAAATTTAAGAAGTTGTAAAAAAATCACAGATGTAAGTGCATTAGGAAAAGTCCATACATTAAATTTAAATTTTTGTGATAAAATTACTGATGTAAGTGCATTAGGAAAAGTCCATACATTACGTTTAAGTTGTTGTTACAATATTACTGATGTAAGTGCATTAGGAAATGTCCATACATTAGATTTAAATGGTTGTAAAAAAATCACAGATGTAAGTGCATTAGGAAAAGTACATGAATTAAATTTAAGTTATTGTCCAAGAATTAATGATGTAAGTGCATTAGGAGAAGTACATACATTAGATTTAAGTTGTTGTTGGAATCTAATGTATGTAAGTGCATTAGGAAATGTCCATACCTTATATTTAAGTCATAGTAAAAATATCACAGATGTAAGTGCATTAGGAAATGTACATACGTTAGATTTAAGTCATTGTCAAAATATAACAGATATAAGTGCATTAGGAAATGTACATACATTACATTTATATGATTGCTTGCAAATTAAAGATGTAAGTAAATTAGGAAATGTACATACATTAAATTTAAGTGGTTGTCCAAGAATCACTGGTGTAAGTTCATTGGGAAATGTAAATACATTAAATTTAAGTGGTTGTAAAAAAATCATTGGTGTAAGTTCATTAGGAAATGTATATTCATTAAATTTAAGTGGTTGTCCAAAAATTACTAATGTAAATGCATTAGGAAATGTCCATACGTTAGATTTAAGTGATTGTCAAAATATTACAGATGTAAGTGCATTAGGAAATGTCCATACATTATATTTATATGATTGTTTGCAAATTAAAGATGTAAGTGCATTGGGAAATGTAAATACATTAAATTTAAGTGGTTGTAAAAAAATCACAGATGTAAGTGCATTAGGAAATATATATTCATTAAATTTAAGTGGTTGTCCAAGAATTACTAATGTAAGTGCATTAGAAAATGTAAATACATTAAATTTAAGTGATTGTGAAAAAATCACTGATGTAAGTGCATTAGGAAAAGTAAATACATTAAATTTAAGTAATTGTTGCAAAATCACTGATGTAAGTGCATTAGGAAAAGTAAATACATTAAATTTAAGTAATTGTTGCAAAATCACTGATGTAAGTGCATTAGGAAAAGTAAATACATTAAATTTAAGTAATTGTTGCAAAATCACTGATGTAAGTGCATTAGGAAATGTCAATACATTAAATTTAAGTAATTGTTGCAAAATTACAGATGTAAGTGCATTAGGAAAAGTCCATACATTAAATTTAAAATGGTGTGATAAAATCAAAGATGTAAGTGCATTAGGAAATGTACATACGTTAGATTTAAGTCATTGTCGCAAAATCAAAGATGTAAATGCATTAGGAAAAGTCTATACATTAAATTTATTTTATTGTGACAATATTACTGATATAAGTGCATTAGGAAATGTACATAAATTAGTTTTAAGTGGTTGTGACAATATTATTAGAAGATAAAATTTTGATTATAATACTTTAAATTAGATTCAAACCAATAATGCCCGAATTAGATTCTAATAGTTTTTATAAAATTTTAACATATATAATTATTTACATACTTATATTACATATTTAACCTAAAAACATGCAATTCTGTTTTTATTATACATAAGAGTATTATAGTTGAACCGGTATATTGTAGAACAATGCAAAAAGAGTTCTATCTGCAAACAAAAATGAAAATATTGTGCGTAAAAAAATTGATAATATTATTGTATAATATAATATTAATAATATGTTACCCATACCAATAATAATCGTAATATCAGCTGGATCTATTGTAGTCACTGCTATTACTATTGAATCAATATATGTTTCTATACGCAATGCGATACGAAAATATAAAAAAAATAAACTTTCTCGTAAATATCAAGGTGAAATGACTACTCCTAATCCAATTATTGAATTATGATTCAAACCAATAATGCCCGAATTAGATTCTAATAGTTCCTATATTTTTCATCAGTGAAATATCATTATATTATAAATAATTATAATATATTTATCAATAATGTATGAATTAGAACATTTTTAATCGATTATATTTTTTATTATATAAAAATTGATTTAAATTATTATATTATTAATTATGACAAAAATAATATAACAAAAATAATATGACAAAAATTTGTTTTTTTGAAAAAGAGTTTGTTGTATTTGAATTAATGCGTTATATTGATGTAACAAATTTATTAAATTCAATAAAACTATTAAAAAATGTTAAAAAGAAATTTATTTACAGAAAATTAAATAAAAATTATTCATTAAAATATTACAATAATGAAGAATTTCGTAACATCATACATAATTCTGTTGAAAAATCAAACAAACAAATTAGTTTAGATTTAAGTTGTTGTCGTAATATAACTGATGTAAGTGCATTAGGAAATGTCCATACATTAGATTTAAGTGGTTGTCATAATATTACAAATATAAATGCATTAGGAGAAATCCATACATTAGATTTAAACGGTTGTCATAAAATTACAGATGTAAGTGCATTAGGAAATGTTCATACATTATATTTAGATGATTGTAATAAAATCACAGATGTAAGTGCATTAGGAAATGTTCATACATTATATTTAAGTAATTGTGAAAATATTACTGATGTAAGTGCATTAGGAAATGTTCATACATTATATTTAAGTAATTGTGAAAATATTACTGATGTAAGTGCATTAGGAAATGTTCATACATTATATTTAAGTAATTGTAAAAATATTACTGATGTAAGTGCATTAGGAAAAGTGCATACATTAGATTTAAAAAATTGTTCTAATATAACTGATGTAAGTGTATTAGGAAAAGTGCATAAATTATATTTAGATCGTTGTAATAAAATTACAGACGTAAGTACATTAAGAAATGTACATACATTATATTTAAAAAATTGTTCTAATATAACTGATGTAAGTGCATTAGGAAATGTTCATACATTATATTTAAATCGTTGTAATAAAATCACAGATGTAAGTGCATTAGGAAATGTTCATACATTATATTTAAATCGTTGTAATAAAATCACAGATGTAAGTGCATTAGGAAATGTTCATACATTAGATTTAAATAATTGTCTAAATATTACTGATGTAAGTGCATTAGGAAATGTCCATATATTAGTTTTAAATTGTTGTGAAAATATTACTGATGTAAGTGCATTAGGAAAAGTTCATACATTATGTTTAAATAATTGTACTAATATTACTGATGTAAGTGCATTAGGAAAAGTTCATACATTAGATTTAAGTAATTGTGAAAATATTACTGATGTAAGTGCATTAGGAAATGTTCATACATTAGATTTAAGTAATTGTGAAAATATTACTGATGTAAGTGCATTAGGAAATGTCCATACATTAGATTTAAGAAGATGTCAAAATATTACTGATGTAAGTGAATTAGGAAATGTCCATACATTAGATTTAAAAAAATGTCTAAATATTACTGATGTAAGTACATTAGGAAATGTACATACATTAGATTTAAGTTATTGTGATAAAATCACAGATGTAAGTGCATTAGGAAAAGTCCATACATTAGATTTAAGTAATTGTAAAAAAATCACAGATATGAGTGCATTAGGAAATGTCCATAAATTAGATTTAAATTGTTGTGAAAATATTACTGATGTAAGTGCATTAGGAAATGTCCATATATTAGTTTTAAATTGTTGTGAAAATATTACTGATGTAAGTGCATTAGGAAAAGTTCATAAATTATGTTTAAATAATTGTACTAATATTACTGATGTAAGTGCATTAGGAAAAGTTCATATATTATGTTTAAGTAATTGTATGAATATTATTGATATAAGTGAATTAGGAAATGTCCATACATTAGATTTAAGTTATTGTCGAAATATCACTGATATAAGTGCATTAGGAAATGTCCATACATTAGATTTAAGTTATTGTCGAAATATCACTGATATAAGTGCATTAGGAGGAGTCCATACATTAGATTTGAATAATTGTTATCAAATAACTGATGTAAGTGCGTTAGGAAATGTCCATACATTATATTTAAATAATTGTCCTGAAATTACTGATGTAAGTGCGTTAGGAAATGTCCATACATTAGATATTACTGGATGTATAAATATTATAGATATAAGTGTATTGGAAATGTCCATACATTAATTAATAATAATTAAAAAATATATAAATTCGTATATAATATGAATTAAAAATAAAAAAGATTGTAAAATATAATTATAAAATTATTAATAAAATTAGCGATATCTTCATTTAATATTTTCAGTTTATGATAAAAATGAGTGCAGTTTATTTATGAATTGGTTAGAATTATATTCATATTCAATGAATCAATTAAGAATATATAATTCTTCAATATTTAATAATAAATTATCTGAACAAAAAATAGTAAAAGGGTTTGATAATTATAAAAAATTGAAATCATTATTAGAAAAAGCTGAATGGATAAATATTGATATAAAAAATCAATCTCTTATTTCAATATACAAAGAGTATATATAAAATATATTTAATGAAAAATATTATAAAAAATAGCCAAGCGATGCGCGGTACTAAGACCTATCATATTAATAAAATATATTATATATTTAATTATTTTATAACATATATAAAAAATAAATATATAATATATGCCTGAAGTGATAAATAAGAATAATTTTTCATTCGATTATTATATTTATGAATATATTAAAGATTTACCAAAAAAAATATGTTTTTTAGAACCAAATAATATAACAATATTTAATTATTTTATTACTTTTTTTATTATATATTTGATTTATAATGACAAATCATTATTTATTATAGTATTATTTGTTTTATTTCGTACATTTTTAGATATATTAGATGGTTCAATAGCAAGAAAATGTAATAAAGGAACTAAATTAGGAACGAAATTAGATATATTTGGTGATGGATTATTTTTAAATTTATTATTATATACCTTTTATTTAAAATCAACCAATAAAAATATTAAATTATTATTTCTTCTTTTATTTATTTACGGTTTATTAATGTCAATTAATTTATGTTTTAATTATGATTATTTATATGAAAATAATTTTATGGAATTTTTTCATGATAATACAATCATTAGTGTTCCTTTTTCTGTATTATTAGGTATTTATTTAATTAATAAATAATATTAATAAATTAGGAAAAATATTATAATATATTCATCAATAGTTTAAATTAGAACCAAATCAATAATACCCAAATCTAATTCTAATAGTTCTTCTAAAATTCATCAATAAATTCTTCATATGGGAATATATGGAGACGTAGCGGTTAAATTACATACCAAAAGGTTATTGGAAATATTTAACGAATTTGTTGACTACGGTGACGATGACTGTTGAAAAATATTATATATATATATATATTTAAAAAAAATTGAATTCATTTAATAAATAAGTATTAAATGAATTAAAATAACAACAATGAAAGTAACCAATACTGATCTACTCAATAATAGATATAAATATTCTATTGATATTTTAGAACAGAATATTGTGGAAAATCATCTTGATGAAAAAATACTATTAGCAACACAAACACTCACTCCAGAATTTTGTGTTAAATATATATTGGATTTAGATATTGAATCAGGTGGCGAAGAATCTTATATTTTTGATATATGTTATATTTTATCGTTTCAAAAACATATAACAGAAAAAGAATTAATGGATTTAATATCTACTTAAAAATTAAAAAGATTGATATAATATCCTATACATAAATAAGTCATAAACTATTTATTGAAATTATCATATAAAAAATAATTTATAATTTTAAAATTAAATAATAATAATACAAAAATAAATTGTGTAATAATCATGACATCACATCTTTCTCATGAAAATAGTATTCTTAAACAAGACACTAAATTAGTAGTCCAATCTAAAGCAAATAAACCCTCCAAAGAACTTACTGTTAAACAAAATGAAAATAGAAAAAACTTAGAAGAAGAAAAAATTACAACAGATAATAATAATTAGGCTTTTTTATCCTGAAAAACTTATATTATTATAATCTGGAAAATAATAATAACAATTTTCTTTATCATTCTTCATCATTCTTAATATTTTTTATAGATATTAAAAAATTGAATGTTTTTTTATGTATAACAATAATAATAAATAATAATAACAATAAATTAAATAATAATAACAATAAATTAAATATGTTGATAACACATGAAAAAAAATATATGAAATTACTTGAATGGATACCGTTGGAAAAAGTAAATTGGTTTTTCTTGTCTGAAAATCCACATGCAATTCATATTTTGGAAAACAACTTAGATAAAGTGGATTGGGATAACTTGTCTTATAATCTATCTGCTATACATCTTCTAGAAAAAAATTTGGATCAAGTGAATTGGAAGAACTTATCTTCTAATCCAAATGCGATTCATATTTTGGAAAACAACTTGGATAAAGTGGATTGGGATAACTTGTCCAGAAATCCAAATGCGATTCATATTTTGGAAGACAACTTGGATAAAATGGATTGGGATAACTTGTCTAAAAATCCAAATGCAATTCATATTTTAGAAAAGAACATAGAAAAAGTTGATTGGTATTACTTATCTAAAAATCCAAATGCAATTCCAATTTTAGAAAAAAACATGGAAAAAATTGATTGGGATAGATTGTCTCATAATCCAAACGCAATACATATTCTGGAAAAAAATTTAGATAAAGTGAATTGGGACTGGTTGTCTATAAATCCAAATGCGATTCATATTCTGGAAAATTTTTTGGATAAAGTGAATTGGGATAACTTATCTCTTAATCCAAATCCAAATTCTATTCATATTTTAGAAAAAAACTTGGATAAATTATACAAAGAAGATTGGTATTGGTTGTCTAAAAATCCAAATGCAATTCATATTTTAGAAAAAAACATGGATAAAGTGAATTGGGATTACTTATCTCTTAATCCAAATGCAATTCATATATTGGAAGATAATTTAGATAAAGTGAAATGGAATTTTTTTTCTTCTAATCCAAATATCTTTACATATGATTATGAAGCAATACATAACGTATTGTATAAAGAGGATGGATTTGTGGAAGAATTCATACAAAAACAGTTTCATCCTAAAAATATGGATAAATGGGATGGATGGGGGTTTCCAACTGAATAATGTCCGAATCTAATTATAATAGTTCTTATAGAATTCATCAATGATTTATCATAGTATTACATAAGTCATAAACTATTTAGGAAATAAATTTAAGTATTATTGTGAATATTGTGACGTTGGATTTTTTTATGAAAACTTTATTAATAATCATAATAAAACACAAAAACATAAATATAAAAGTTTAACTAATAATTAAATTTTTAATTATTATATGTTTATAATAAAAAATCTTATAAAAAGAAGAAAAATAGTAAAAAATCTAGCAAATATAGAATATTAAAAATTTATAAAGATTAAAAACAGGCATTTAAAATACGCACCGCTCTAAATAAAAATCTTTTATTTTTGTGATTAGATTAGATTAGATCAGATTAGATATTACAAATCCATTTTATATAATATTTCAACATTTAAAAAAAATCGATGCATATTAAAAAATAAATCATAAAAGAGAAACAAAACGAATCATTTCCTGAAACACCCATATTTTATACGAACATAGTTCATATAAAATATGTACAGAATCGTTAGTAAATACGAAAGAGAAACTTATGAGGTTGATCTTCCACCAAGAGCAGCTGGAGGAGGTCCTGATTATTTTCACGGCATTCCCAAAGATCAACTGAACAGCAAAAATGTCGGTGTTGTCCTCTTAGTAGGTCTATCGAAACATGATCGCAAGACTATCATAAAGAATCTACTATACCCAAGTCGGTAAATAGTATAGATTGAACAAGAAATCATTACATTAACTTGTATATGGAAAACGTAGTAAAAACGGGGAAACAAAATTTACTACTACGTGACCTAAGGTACACGATAAAAAACCTTATGTAAATAAAATTATATTATAAACTTTCTTTTATTTTTTCATATTATATAAATAGTAAATAATAATTTTATAAAATTAATTAAAAAATATTATTTCATTTAATTATCTAAATTAAATATAGTGCTAACTACATATCAATATACTGAATTAATAGTAGGAATACCATTATTTATATTTTTCTATTTAGGATTTTTATATTTTATAAATGATGGTAGAAAATATTTTTTTAGTGATATAATTATTTCAAGTATATTTTTCTCAATCATATTAATGAGTCGTTATAATATACCCATCAATACTTTAAATTAGATTCGAACCAATAATACCCGAATTAGATTCTAATAGGTCTTATACAAATCGTCAATGAACTATCAATATATTATAATTATTTATAATATATCTATCAATACATAAAATTTGATTCGAACCAATAATACCCGAATTAGATTCTAATAGGTCTTATACAAATCATCAATGAACTATCAATATATTATAATTATTTATAATATATCTATCAATACATAAAATTAGATTCGAACCAATATTATATAGTGATGATTTTGGTAATGCTTTATTCCAACCCCAAGAAGAATTTGAAGGAAATCCGGTAGAAAACCATTTATTTTCAACAGAAAAATAAGAATTAAATATGTTTTTAATTTTATTATAAAATATCATTTAGTAAATAATAATTTTATATTTTTAAGTATTATAACAATTATTTTTAATTTATTATTTAAAAAATAATAAATTCTCTTTTTATTTTTTAAATATTCATAAATTATTCTTCATCAATATTTTTTTCTATTTCATCTTGAATACATACTTTTTGATTATCATCAATATTATTTTCTATTTCATCTTTAGTGAATACTTTTTGATTATCATCAATATTATTTTCTATTTCATCTTGAATACATACTTTTTGATTATCATCAATATCATTTTCACTTTCATCCAAATAATGACGATATGGATATTTTTTAAAATTTTCATCTAAAAATTAAATATAATTAATATATTCATAATATAAAAATTGATTATTATTTATTATTATTTATTATTATTTATTATTTATATTAATAATTAAATATTATGGGTGATCATGATAATCTTATAGATACATACATGTCTATATTTAATGAATGGATATATTTCAATACACCCGATAAAATTGAAAAAATATATAAAAATGGAATAAAAATTATTAATGGAAATATCTTTATTATTCAAATTTATTGTTTTCATAAATTATACAGAGTTTGTTTATTTGATATGTCACATAATACGCATTACATTACATATTATATAGATGAATATAATATGGAAAATTATATGTGCTTTATAGCAAAATATTGTTACATTTGCGCGGTTTTATATGATATATTTTTAATTTTCATCGGAGGGATTGATTCAATAAAAACATATACTCTACAAAGATTAAATGAAATATTAGATTGTGTCTTAAGATATGATATTTCATGTATAGAAGACAATATTTTTAATGATATAAAAAAAATATTATGTGATGAAGACTGGTTAACTAATAATTAATTTTATTCTTATAAATAACTTGGCATTTAGAGAGGTGTAATGCCGGTTTTTATAATAAAAAATCTAACAAACATAGAGTATAAAAAATTTATAAAGATTAAAATCGGCATTTACAATTCTCTAAATCCATAAAATACCATTTTTACCGGTATTTAACTTATTTGTTTTTCTTCCATTTTTATTATTACTGTTTACCCATGTAGGTTTATTTATTAATTCTTTCAAAGTTAATTTAGTGTATGCCATACTAATATAATATGATATATTATATTTAGTTAAAAGATGTTATTAATGAAAAATCATTGTATTAAAAATAATTATAATATATTCATCAATACTTTAAATTAGATTCGAACCAATAATGCCCGAATTAGATTCTAATAGTTTTTTATAAAATTTTTTATTTTATCTTTTTTTGTATATTTATTATAATTTATTTAACCATATCATTTTAAATCTTCAATGGTTTATTGGATACACTATTATGTTTAATAATTATTAGACAATTATAATAAATAAAAAATGATTTATATTATATTTATTTATTATAATATCTCTAAAAGATGCAACGATATAAAAATAAAAATTGTAGTTACAATTGTAATTGGAAATGTGACAATGAATGTCAATATAAAAAAGTTATTAATGTAAACGAACACTATAAAAAAGATATTAATGAAACTAATTTAGATTATGATGATTTTATTAGTATTATGTTAAAAAAAAATAATAATATTTCTTGCAAGATGATGATAGATATAATAAAATTAAGTAATGATGATAAACCATATGCTGAAATTTTATTTAACAAAATATATGAAAAATATAATCATTTTAAAATATTTGGTAAACATGGATTAATGTCACATTATGTATATATTGAACGTGATAAAGATGGTTCAGAAGAAGTAGTAGATTATTCATTTATTAATTATGCGATTAAACAAAATAATATATCATTAGTAGATACATTAGTTAAATTAGGTGCACCATTAAATAGAATTAATATGGATATGTTATATGAATATGATATTAGTCATAATTTTGAATGGTTTTATTACCCATTATATATATCAATAGATTCAAACATTTTTTTTCATATGATAGAAAAACACGATATTTTAAATATTACCCCAAATAAAATATTAAACCAAAAGTGTATTTTAAAATATGCATTATATAATTCTAAAATATCTTATTTTTCTTATATTATTGATAAAATACCAGAATTTGAAAGAGATTATCAACAATATATTTCAATTGCATGTAATGTAAGTAATTCATCTAAAATATTTAGATATTTAATAGATAATTATATTGTAATAAAAGGTATAATTAGAAATACATTAGATGAACTACTTATTACCGCTTGTGATAAATATTCAAATGACTTATTATATTTCTTGATAGATGAATTTAAATTAGATGATATTTCTACGAATACACTTTTACTTTGTATTATACATTTAATTGTTAATAATGATTTATTAGTTCGTAAAATTATTATTATTTGTATGGATAGAACTGATATATCTTTTGAAGAAATTCATACATCTCATTATTTAGGATGTTTATTTAAAAATACAGATTTAATTGTAGGAAGTAAACACATATCTCCTGGTGAATTAAGTAATACAATATGTAATTCTTTTAGTAATTTAATACCATTTGTCTATAAACATGGAGTAAATATAACAAATATAGTTACTTATTTATTAGTAAGTTCTAATTCTGTTAGTTATGCAAAAAGATTATTATTATCAACTAAAAATTTATATGGTGACATAAATAAAGAGAATTATATTAGAACTTTATATATTGCATTACCGAATGTAATCTCATTGTGTAATGAAAATATATTATCTATAGTATTATATGAATTAGATAATTCATATGATTTTTTTGATGTAAATGAAGTTAAAAACTCATTTGATAAACAAAGAAAAAAAGATATTACTACTAAAAAGATAAATATATTATGTAGACATAATCAACAACGATTTTTATTAGCAATTAATATATCTGAAGATATGCAAAATTTGATTAAACAAAATGAATTATCTATAGATAATGAATTATTATTTATTAGTAATTTGCGTATTCCAATAGAATTAAAATGTTATATTTCAAAGTTTTTACAATATAATAAAAATGATATATTATATAATAAATTTAAATACAAAAAATTTTAATTATTTAAAAATTATTATCAAAATTATTATCAAAATTATTTAAAAATTATTATCAAAATTATTATCAAAATTATTATCAAAATTATTATAATATAATGAAAAAGACTTAGATAAGATATATAATTATAATATATTCATCAATATATATAAAATTAGATTCGAACCAATAATGCCCGAATTAGATTCTAATATTTTATAATTATTTATAATTATATTCAATGTTTTTATTTTATCTTTTTAGAAAAATTGATTTAAATTATTATATTATTAATTATGACAAAAATAATATGACAAAAATATGTTTTTTTGAAAAAGAGTTTGTTGTATTTGAATTAATGCGTTATATTGATGTAACAAAATTATTAAATTCAACAAAACTATTAAAAAATGTTAAAAAGAAATTTATTTACATAAAATTAAATAAAAATTATTCATTAAAATATTACAATAATGAAGAATTTCGTAACATCATACATAATTCTGTTGAAAAATCAAACAAACAAATTAGTTTAGATTTAAGTAATTCTACTAATATTACTGATATAAGTGCATTAGGAAAAGTTCATACATTATTTTTACATGGTTGTGAAAATATTACTGATGTAAGTGCATTAGGAAAAGTTCATACATTATTTTTACATCGTTGTGAAAATATTACTGATGTAAGTGCATTAGGAAGAGTCCATATATTAGATTTATGGGGTTGTAAAAATATTACTGATGTAAGTGCATTAGGAAAAGTCCATACATTATATTTATATGATTGTGAAAAAATCACAGATGTAAGTGCATTAAGAAATGTCCATACATTATATTTAAATGGTTGTGAAAAAATCACAGATGTAAGTGCATTAGGAAATGTCCATACATTATATTTAAATGGTTTTCATAATATTACAGATGTAAGTGCATTAGGAAAAGTACATACATTAGATTTAAGTGATTGTCATAAAATCACAGATGTAAGTGCATTAGGAAATGTACATACATTAGATTTATATAATTGTCATAAAATCACAGATGTAAGTGCATTAGGAAATGTACATACATTATATTTATTTTATTGTGAAAATATTACTGATGTAAGTAGATTAGGAAATGTCCATACATTAGATTTAAGATATTGTAAAAAAATCACAGATATAAGTGCATTAGGAAAAGTCCATACATTAGATTTAAGTCATTGTGAAAATATTACAGATGTAAGTGCATTAGGGAACGTCCATACATTATATTTAAGTTGGTGTGATAAAATCACAGATGTAAGTGCATTAGGAAATGTCCATAAATTAGATTTAAGTAATTGTGAAAATATTACTGATGTAAGTGCATTAGGAAATGTCCATACATTAGATTTAAGTCATTGTGAAAATATTACAGATGTAAGTGCATTAGGAAATGTCCATAAATTAATTAAGTAAAAAAATATTTCGTATTATATCTAATATGAATTAAAATTAAAAAAGATCATAAAAACATAATTATATAATATTCAAACTATTTATAAAATCTTATAATTTTCATCAATAAATCACCAGTATATTATAAATAATTATAAAAACATTCATCAATAGTTTAAATTAGATTCGAACCAATAATCCCCGAATCTAATATTAAAAAAAATGAATAATATTAAAAATAAAGTAAATATTAAACATATATAAAAATGGAAAATGTATCACAAAGTAAAATTCCTTATCAAATTATTAAAGATGATAAAGAAAAATTAAAAAATGATATGAATGAAATTATTCAAACAAATATGGATAAAATATTTGAAGATATTCATTTGAAAGTTTACTATTACAAATTATTTACTAAAATTAAAGATGCAGGTATGGGGTGTAGGTACAATGAGCTTAAAAATTTTATACAAACCGTAGTTCAAGAAAAATCAAATATAACTCTTAATGATATTGAAAATGAATTGTTTCAAAAACTTGCTGAAATTAATCAGGAAATGGAAGATATGCCAGACATGATAGGTACGCAAAAGGGCGATTATTATAAAATATAAAGATTTTGATATTTAGTCCGAATCTAATTCTAATAGTTTTTATACAATTCATCAATGAATCATCAATACCCGAATTAGATTCTAATAGTTCTTATACAATTCATCAATGAATAATCAATATATTATAAATAATTATAATATATTCATCAATGTATAAAATTAGATTCAAACCAATAATGCCCGAATTAGATTCTAATAGTTTTATACAATTCACCAATGACTTA
>Ga0209264_1000295_pt1 | contig 43499 bp, 49 predicted proteins | sample SaaInlV_DNA_150m_FD_184687 | JGI IMG/M metagenome (GOLD analysis project Ga0209264, IMG submission 184687) | Marine microbial communities from expanding oxygen minimum zones in the Saanich Inlet - SI075_LV_DNA_150m (SPAdes) (version 2) | ecosystem: Environmental > Aquatic > Marine > Unclassified... | reverse complement strand
AAGAAGATTACAAGATTTTTATTATAGTGATAATGATGGTGTTTATAGTAAATATAATTTTAATTTTTCTAAATATTCAGAGTATTTTAAAGTTTATGGAAATAATTTAGTTGTATTTACTGATTTTATATCAAGAACTGTTTATTCTTCTGGTAGTTATATAGGTGCTTATGGTTATGGTGTTCCTTATGGATTTAAAAAATATTTTATTAAACAACCTGAACAAGAATTAATTAATTACATGTCTCTTTATGGTGTAACAAGTATATGGAAAAATGTTAGTTATAAAAATGAACATTCAATTAATTTTGTGAAATATGCGGAGGAGAATAAATTATCAACAGATAATTTAGAATATATTAAAGAACATTATTATAGATGGGGTCAATTTAAACAAATAAAAATAGAATTTATAACAAATGAATTAACAAGTGTAGAAAAAAATATAAACTCTATTTGTACAATTTCTACTACTAGTCAAAATGCAACAGGATTTTTATATAAAAATAATGATACTGATAAAAATATTTATATTGTAACATGTTCGCATTTAGTAGATAAAAATAATTTATCAACTATTATGGCTTCATTTGGTATTAAAAATAATAAAAGAACAAATATTTCGACAACAGCCCAATTTAGAATTATTGGTAGAGATATGTTTAGTGATATATTAGTTGGAGTATATGATCCATTATTACCTTATAATCAAACATTTAAACCAGATTTATCTCCTTATACAGCATTTAGAATCAATCTAATATCAGATTATAAAATTGGTGAATCTATATATACAATTGGTTCAATTGGACTTTCTGATAATAATTCACTATTAAAAGGAGATTTAATAGATCCTAATTATATAGGTGATTTCTATCCAGAATCAACTAATATTCCAGAATCATTATTAATGGATTTACGTTCTATTGGTGGAATATCAGGATCACCTATATTTAAAGAAGAGAATGATAATGAAGTAATTGGTATGATGATTGGTACAATTAAAAATGGTAAATATGCTATTGGTATAACAAGTTTTATATTAGATAATTTAATTACAAATATTATTGCAAGATGGGCTGTTTTTTCAAAAATTTTTATAAATAATCCAATTAAATTACAATACTATACTAAGAAAGCTATTACTAAAAGATGGCTTGGTGCTGTTACATCTTATTTTAATCCAAAATATTCTGGATTTAATAGTCCATCTTTAAATTCATTTCCAGAAACAGGAGGTATTGTAATTCATGATTTTTATTTAGGTTTTAATTATATAAAAAATACATTTGTTTTTGATACTGATTCATTATTAAGAGAAGGTGTTACTGAAATTAAAGGACCATTGTTAAAAAGTAAAATATATAATAAATTTATTGATAGTGGTAAAAATCCAATTGTTATTAAATCTATGACATTTCAATCAGGATTAATTGGACAATATTCTAAATATGAACTTGGTAAATATAGTAATCAACAAGGATTTAATAAATTTCATTATGGATTTATAGAAATTGGTACTAAGCCGACACCAGATGGATATGTAAATGGATTAGCAGGAATATATGGTAAATTATATTTTGAATTTTATTATTTTGATGGTGTCGAATGGGTTTATGATACAGATGAAATATATGGTGATGGTGATGATTCTTATACAAATTATACAGATTCATTAGGTAATAAATATTATCAAAATAAATTTGATTATCCTACTATATTACTTACATATCAAAATAGTTATATACATAATTTAGATAATCCATCAGGATATGGAAATGGTATATTTAGTCCTCTTGGAGAAAAAAGTTATGGAAAGAGTAAAGTATATATAGAAAATTCAGTATCTAATTTAGAAAATGTTGATATTACAAGTATGTCTGATGCTACACAGAGTTGGGCACAGGGTGATCCAACACTACCAGGGAACAAACAGGCTTCTGCTCCAACACAGAGTTGGGCAAATGGTGAACCAACAACACCAGGGAACGCGCCGGCTTTTGCTTCAACATAGAGTTAGTCAATAATATAATTTAACCCTACTAAATTTCCGTTTGAAATATAATCAATGGAAGCACCACCTCCTGTAGATACATAATAAAATCCATGATTAAAATTATTTACAAAACATGCGGTATCACCTCCTCCAATAATTACTTTTTTATTCGATTTCATTAATAATTGTATTAATGTAGTTGAACCATATTTATATAAATCATTTTCAACAACACCTAATGTTCCATTCCAAAATATAATATCATATTCATCAATTATTTTATTTAATTCAATAATTGACTGCATTCCAATATCAAAAAAGTAATTATCATCTGGTAATGTACTTGACGAATAATAATTACATCTTTCATTTAAATTAGATGATGCCAATCCATCATTCATTAAATAAATTTCAGATTTATTTTTTTTTAAATCATCAATGTATTCTTTGTATTTTTCTTCTTTCAATATAGAATTTATATTTCCACCGGCTATATAAATACCATCTACTTTTAATGATAGTTTTTCTAATAATTTTAATTTATCATTGATTTTTCCTCCTCCAACAATTGCAAGAATTTTTTCGTGATTTTTATTCTCAATTAATAGTTTTAATGAATTAACTTCTTTTTGAATTAAATATCCATAATATTTATCACCTTTATAACCACATATACTCATATGACTTCTATGTAAACATCCAAAAGCATCATTGATAAATATATCTCCACATTTATTAAAAATAGTTAATAATTTATTCTCATTATCATTATCATTATCATTATTATTTATATTATAATCAAAGGTTGTTTCTTCTTTATGGAATCTTATATTTTCACATAAATATATTTTATGATTACCTTTATTCATTTCATCCAATGAATCTTCGTGAATACCTTTATCCAAAAATTTAACTTCTTCATTAAAATATTCCTGAATTTGTTTAATAAAATGTTTCCATGAGTATTTATCATTATTTTCTCCATTAGGTCTTCCTAAATGTGAAACAATAAAAATTCTATTTGGATTTTTGCTTAAAATATAATTAATTGTTTTTAAAGATGATTTAATTCTAAAATCATCTTTAATAGTATAATCATCACTATTATATGGAATATTCCAATCAACTCGTAAAATAATATTTTTATTTTCTAAAGTAGCATTTTTAATAAATTTTTTTTCTGTAATACTGTTATTTTTAATTTCATAATTTTTATCAATTGCATAACTTAATAATTTAATAACTTGACTACTATATGACCATTCATTATCATACCATATCATTAATTTAAATTCATTATTTCCTAAATCTAATGAAGCTGTTTTATCAATTATAGATGGATTTTCACTTGTATTAAAATCACTGCTAACCAATGATTTATCATTTAATTCTAAATAATCACACTTATCTATTTCATCTAATAATTCTTCAAATGAAACATCTTTTTTTAATTTAATATTTAAATCTACAATAGAAACATTTGAAACAGGAATTCTCAATGAAGTTCCTTTAATTTTATTTTCTAATTGTGGTAATAATTTTGTAATCGAATTGGAAGCACCAGTACTATGAGGAATAATATTATTAATAATAGACCTTGATGTTCTATTTTTAAAACGATTTGTATCAATTGTATTTTGTGATGCTGTTGTAGCATGAATTGTCGTAAAGTTAGCATTATTGATTGTATATTTTTCATCTAAAAATTTTAATACTGGACTAATACAATTTGTAGTACAAGAAGCATTGCTAATAACACTTTCGCCATTGTATAATTCATGATTTACATTATAAACAAACTGAGGACTGTTATCTTTAGGTGGAGCACACATAATAACATGATCCACATTATGAAGATTACATTTATCACGTGTTAAAAAAGCACCTGTACTATCAATAACATATTTTATATTATATAAATTCCAGTTTAATTTTGATGCATCTCTGTTATTTAAAATGAAAATTTCATTATTATTTATTTTACATCTATTTTCATCGATAATCTCTATATGAAAGTCTGTTTTATATTTATGAGTACTATCGTTTTTTAAATATGTTTCTAAATTTTTTATATCAAAATCAGGAATATTAATTGCTTTAATATTGATATTATTTATTTTATTATTGAGTAACTGAATTAATATAGACTTTCCTATCCTTCCTAATCCATTAATCCCGATATTAACCATATAAAATTATAAAATATAAATTATTTTATAATTTAACAAAATATGATAAAAATATGACAAAAATAAAAATGACAAAAAATAATTCTAATAATTATTCTAATAATTTACCTAAATTAACAATTTTTTCTTTTAATCCAGGTAAAAGTTCCATAAGAACAACAACTAAAGCTATATGAATAGTATAATCTAAAGTAGTATTTGGAATAAAATCTGGATTAATTAAATGTGGTATTGATGGAAATAATAATGCTATTTTTCGTAAATAAAACAATATGATAACAATTAATACAATATCTTTAAATAAATTCAAAAATGATTTTATAATTTTAACATTTTTTGTGTCATTTTCATCTTGTTCTTTTTTTAAATTAAAATATTTAAAGTAGTATTTATTCAAAAATAGCATTAAAATAACAATGAGTAATAAAAAGATGAACGAATATTCAATAATTTCAATTATCTTAAATATACGAATATTATCAAACGCAAATAATTTATCCAATCTATTAGAAATATTATACATATAATATAATATTTATTTTATTTATTTTATTTATTTTATTTATTTATTTATTTCTTTTATAATAATTCATTAACTTAAATAATTTCTGCCATATCGACATGAGCCATTAACATTCTTCTGCAACAATATTTATGAACTTTTAAATCATCTAATATTTTTCCTTCAATAACTTTTTCTAATTCATTAATATTAACAAATCTATTTTTTTTCTTAGAATGAATATCTTGTTTTATATATTCTTCTTGAACACTTTTTTGATAAGAATTCCATTTATCCGCAATAACTTGGTTGCATGTAAAACAACGAATTGGTATAATCATTATATCTTTATATTAATATTTTTTTATATAGAAAAAAATCAATTTATTTTTATATTTTAAAAGGCGTTTAATTTTTACGATTTTAATATAAGAATAGTTTATAATGGATACTAAAGCTATATTACATACTAAAAGAAAATTAAATGAATTAGCAGCTCAACATAATCGTTTAACTACTCTATGTGCATTCTTATTAAATGAAGTAAGTACTTTAAAAAAAGAATTAAATGGTATGAAAGGTGATGATAACAATCAAGGATCATTTAATAATGCGAGAACAAATAATTCTTCTAACAACAATAGTCAAAATTCTAACTTTTCTGAATTAAAGGCTGAAGAAATTTTAAAACAATTATCAATTAATAATACAGATATGTAAATAATATAATATAATTCTATTATTTTATAATTTTATTCATCTAAATTTTATATAAATTTAAATTTATATAAAATTAATTATTTATTATAAATATATAACCAAATTATCCTGTTAATATTTTGATAGTATCTAAAAATATATTAAATCAATTGATAATTATGAAATATTAATACATTTTATTTATGAAATATTAATACATTTTATTTATGAAATATTAATACATTTTATTTATGAAATCTTAATACATTTTATTTATGAAATCTTAATACATTTTATTTATGAAATATTAATACATTTTATTTATGAAATCTTAATACATTTTATTTATGAAATCTTAATACATTTTATTTATGAAATATTAATACATTTTATTTATGAAATATTAATACATTTTATTTATGAAATCTTAATACATTTTATTTATGAAATATTAATACATTTTATTTATGAAATCTTAATACATCTTATTTATTATTTTTTTTAATGTTTGACTGCTAATAATAATATCTTTTTTCTTTAATTCTATCAAAGTTGATTTTAATTGATACTTATGTTCTTTTAATTCTTCATATAATTCTGTTATTATTTTTATTTGATAGTCGCTATATTTCTTTTTTTTTATTTTTTCTGTTTTTAAATATTCATAATCTAATATTTTTCCATCAGATGTTTCCTTATATCCATTTATTTTTAATGTACCATGATGGACTTCATTATGATGTTCTTTACACAAAACTACTAAATTTGATAATTTATTTTTAAATTTATCATAAATATTAAATTCTTTTTGTTCAATAATATGATGAGTATCTAAACAATCCTCATTTTTACCACAAATCGAACATTTATCAACATATAATTTCGCATTATAATTAGATATATTACTATTATTTACAATATCATCATTCGTTTTTAATATTTTATTTCGAATATTTTTAGCATCCTTGATAAATTCAATATCATCAATCACGAAATTCGCAATTTCAATACCATAATTATTATCTCCTGGTCCATCCATTAATTTTCTTCCATAAATTATTTTATCATCTTCATAGGATATACTTAAATGTTTAAAATGAATACCTTCCAAATTATTAATCTCACTTAATTCCGTTAATTTATGAAAATGAGTCGCCATTATAAAACTAACATTATTCTTATAAAAACGCAGTATTGATGAACTGACAATAGCCAATGCTGATGTTTCTTCAGTCCCCTTACAAATTTCATCACCCAATACAATCGAATTACTATCACTGTATTTCAATATAGAACGTAATTCATCCATCTCGACAACAAATGATGACATTCCTTTAAATATATTATCGTCACCATTAATTCTCGCAAATATTTTTTTATATGGATAATATCTGAATGATTCACTTGGTACATAAAATCCAATTTGCGCTAATACGATATTGCATCCAATAGCTTTACTTAAACTACTTTTTCCAACACCATTTACACCATATAATAAAATACCTTTGTTACTTTCGCAATCTAATGAAATATCATTACTAATATAATTGTAATCTTCTTGAATTATTTCAATAATAGGATGACGAATTTTATGACTCTCAAAATAACTTTTTCCTTCATATTTATCTTCTATTATTGGTTTTGTATATTCGTTCTCTAATGCACATAAAGCACCACATTTAATAAAATCCAAATTCATAATAAATTTTGATAAACTATCAAATAAATAATTATACTCATTATAAGTATTATTCATAAAATCTATGTATTTTTCTTTTGTTAAAATCTTTATTTTATCTTTATAATTAACCAATGAATAACTCATTTTATTCAATTCATCACTATAAATTTTAATATTCGTTGATGTATATTTTTTCGTTTCATAAATAGTATTCAAATTTTTATCTTTTTTTAAATTATCAAATAATATTTTACTTCTTTTTTGCGTAGTATATAGAAAATAACCATCTCTTTCATTGCTTTCCATTTTTACAAATTCACTATCTTTTTCAATAAAATTTGACAATTCCTTCATTTTATTATTATAAAATTTGTAAATATTATCAATCTTATCTTGAATTTCATCAATATCCTTAAAAACACCCCTTTTAAAAAATGAACCATATATATTATGCAAACTATACTTACCACATTCAGTTAAGTCTATTTTTTCATTGTAATAATTTATAAATTTTTTTAAATCACTGTGTAATTTTTCACTAAAATAGTAATCTTCTAAATTAATGTCATTTTTTATATTATTTATAATCTGAATTATATTATCATAACTGTAACTCAAATTTAAAAAATCATATGGATGTAATTTCTCAATAGACATCCTTCTTTGCATTCTTTCAATATCAATTACTTCGTTTAATAATCTATCTGTTTTAATTATACAGTCTTTTTTTATAAATTCTTCAATTAAATTATATTTTTTTTGAATAATATCTACATTTGTCGATGGATTATGAATAATATATTTTAAATATCTTTTACCCAATGGTGTTGATGTTTTATCAATAATGTGAAATAATGATTTATATTTATGATTTTCATTATTATTTAAACTAACAATATTTAATTGATATAATGCGTTATGATATAGAATAAGATGTTTGTCATAATCCCAAAATTCTGGTTTTTTTATTTTTTGAATTATTAATTTATTATGTTCATGTGAAAAATCGAGTAATGTTAAATAACTAATTAATACATATGGCTTTCTTTCTAATTCCAAGAATTCAATACAAGATAATTGGCCATTATTTGGAAATATTTTTTTTAAAAAAGTATTTTGATATTGATTTTGATAAAATTTTTTATCACATTCAGTAAAATGAACTAAACGATTTTCTAAATTTATTTTTTTTTTAATTGTATTCCTATTTTCGTCATTCATCTTTTCAAATAAAATAATTAGTTCTTTTGGGTTAAATGTTTCAATAAATCTATATATTTCTTCATAATATGCGTTTTTATCATAGTATCCAAATGATGCTTCATATAAATAATTTTTACCAGTTGATAAATCAATACACGATAATCCAAAAATGTATAAATTTTTATTTGTTTTATAACATATTTCTTCTTTTAAATATAACGAAACTATGTTATTTGGATTATAATTTGTTATTTCGTCAATATATGTACCAGGACTAAATATTTGTGTAATTTCTCGTTTTGGATTAGGTGGTGGTGTAACCTGTTCGATTAATACAACTGTATAATTATTGTCTAATAATATATGTATAAATCTTTTTAATGCGTGACATGGAAATCCCGCCATTAAACAATTGTCTCTTGAATTTTCTAAAATTGCTTTATTTCTTCTTGTAAGTTGTATATTTAATAATTCAGTAATAATACACGGATTACCAATTTTTTCTTCTTTATTATTTACTCCATAAAATTCAAAAAAAGAACCTACTTGCATAAGAACAAGTGTATTCTTTCCATATTTTTCCTCGTATTCTATTTGTTGGTCTAAATATTCATGTATAAGCATATTTATTATATTTATTATATTTATTATTAAAATATATTATTGAATAAATTTTAAGTGCATTTTTGTATTAAATGTTAAAAGATTTAAAAAAATATAGTAGTATTAATTATGATAGAAATATTTAATTTATATATGAATAACTATTATACAAAAAATAAATTTTTCATAATATTTTTCATAATTATTTGTATATTGTTCATATTATTTGAATCGGTTATAGCACCTTATTCAATCGGTAAATTAATAAATAATATTGATAATCCAACAAAATATTTATATTATATTACTGGTATTTATACAATAGTATATATACTTTATTTTTTAAAAAAAAAATATGAAACAAAGATAATTCCTGATTTACAAACTTATTCAAGAAGTAATTTATTTTCGGCAATTATTGATAAATATAGTGAAAATTATAAATCTTTAAAAATGGGGAGTACTATTTCTAAAATAAATACACTTACATTGTTCTTTAAAGATTGTATTATACATTTTATTATGTTAATTATGCCAAATATTATGATAATGTTTATGTTATCAATATTATTATTATTTTTAAATTTTAATTTAGGGTTAATATTACTTTTAAGTAGTTTAGTAATTATTATTGTTGTCTTATTATTTAAAAAAAATATATATTATTATAAAAATAAAGCAGAAGATTATTATTTTAATGTTACAGATAATAATTTAGTTGATGTTTATTCATCACTCATGAATACTTATTTAAATAATAATGAAGTAAAAGAAAAAGAAAGAATACATAATGATCAAAATATATATAATGTTTATTTAAGAGATATTACAAAAATTGAAGGTACTTTATCAATTGTATTATATTTAGTATGTATTGTTACATTAATTGTTGCTTTATATTATATTATTAAAAATATACCTAATAATAAAGATAAAATATTATATTTAATTTTATTAATATATTTTATAAATAGTTCTATTGTTATTGCTACACAAATACCATGGTTTATAAAATTATATGGTGTTATATTAAGTTCAGATAAATATATTAAAAATATATTAAACGTAGAATTAGATAATAATAGCCAAGAAATAAGTACAGGGTCTGTTGAATTTAAAAATTTAAATTTTCACTATGTTAAAGATAAAAATATATTAAATAATATTAATTTAATAATAAAAGATAAAGAGAAAGTAGGAATTATTGGAAGAAGTGGTTCAGGTAAATCAAGTTTATCAAAATTATTATTAAAATTTTATAAATATGAAGGAAATATTATAGTAGATAATAAAAATATTAAAACAATAAATACAAAATATTTAAGAACAAAAATAATATATGCAAATCAAAAAACAACTATGTATGATATATCAGTAATGGATAATATTAAATATGGTAATAATGCTGAAAGTGAATATATAATAAAATTATTAACAGAATATGAATTATTGGATATATTTTCAGGATTAAAAAATGGTATCTATAGTGATGCAGGTGTTCAAGGTAATGAAATGTCGGGTGGCATGCAAAAATTAGTTATTATATTAAGAACTATACTAAAATCTGAAGAATCAAATGCATTGGTTGTTATATTCGATGAGCCATTGGCTGGCTTAGATTCTAAAACCAGAAAAAAAGTGATTAATTTAATAAATAATAAATGTTCCAATATAACATTAATTGTTATTACTCATGATAAAGAAATATTACCATATATGAGTCGTATTATTGATTTAAGTGAGGTTAATAATCTAAATAGAAAAATTATTAAAAATAGTAAAATAATGAATTAGATAGTTAAATAATAAATAGAATAGAATTAAAAATATTTGAATTAAAAATATTTGAATCAAAAATATTTAACTTTATTTAATCATACATTTTATGATTAAATATAAATAAAAATTCCGTTAAATTATTAATAATATATTAAAAAAATTGATATAAATAAACAATAATTAACAATTACTATAAAGACAACATGACTTTAACAATTTACAATATTAATAATGCGACAATTAGAGAAAAGATGGTTTCATTTGATTATGATTGGACTGTAGTAAATCCAAAAGATGGAAGAACGTTTCCGCTATCTATTGATGATTGGATATGGTTATATCCAAGTGTTCCTGAAAAAATAAAACAATATTATGAAGAAGGATATATGATTGTTATTTTTACAAATCAATCGAAACAATGGAAATGCGAACAAATTCAAATGGTAATGGAACAATTATGTATTCCTCTTTTTATTGTAATAGCTATGGATAAAAAAGAATATAAACCAAATCCTATATTATTTGATACTTTAATTGGTGAAAATACAATTAATAAAGAAGAATCATTCTTTGTTGGAGATGCTCTTGGACGAAAATCTGATTTTTCTGATAGTGATAAAGTATTTGCTGAAAATATAGGTATTAAATGGTATTCACCAGAAGATATCTTTACAAATAAGACAGGTATATTTGAAATACCAACAATAGCTTTATCAACTAATCCAGAAATAATTATTATGATGGGTTATCCTGGTTCAGGAAAAAGTACAATTGCGAAAAATATTTGTAAAAATGATAATTATATTCATATATCAGGTGATATTCATAAAACATCAAGTAAAATGCGGAAAGCATCATTGGAACATATTTTACAAAAAAAATCTATTGTTTTTGATGCAACACATAGTTCTATTAAAAAACGAAAAGAGTTTATTGATCTTGGTAAAAAATATAATTATGAAGTTAAATGTATTCATGTAACTACTTCATTAGATATTTCTTACAAAAGAAATAAATCAAGAAATGATGAAAACCAAGTTCCTAAAATAGCTTATTCGGTGTATAAAAAATATTACGAAGAACCAAGTGAAACAGAAGATTTTACATTATTTAGTATATGAAGTATATGAAATTACTTATTAAAAATAAAATTTGAATATTATACAATATTTATAATAAAAAAAATTTCTTCAACTTAAATTTATTTGAATAGTGATTTTTTTGATATAAATAATAATCATATATTCCATATACAAATATAACTGGTATTATTATTATTAATATTTTTTCTATTTTATACATTATATTTATAATATCTTCAGATACGCTATTTCTTATTTTCCAATATTTACGTTGACTACTAATTACATATAATAAAAAAAGCATTGAAAGAAATATTAAATTATATAAAAGTCTCATTTTACATGATAAAATAAAAATTATATACAAAAATATAGAATATATCATTGTATGTAAACAATTTCCACTAGACCAATTTACATATGCCTTATTTTGTTCATTCATATCAAAATCCCATCCACCTTCTAACATTATAAACATAAATATTAGTAATAATCCCATAATATTTTTCATATAAATATTATTATCCATAAATTTTTGAAATTGTTTCGAAAGTTGATTCTTTTCAATACCACCGGCTATAATAGCATATATTACAAATAAAAATGAAACTCTTGTTAATGTTTTTTGATAACTTTCCATTATATATATAATATTATATTTAACAATTAATTTATAAAATATAAAATATACCGTTATATAATTTTAATAAATCATTATACTTTTTACAATTAAGTGCTTAATGTTCCAATACATTGACAATGAGGACATTTACAATAGCCTCTTGTTCCTCTATATATTTCCTCACAATAAGCATGTAAGCATATATTACATTTTATACATATTATTAAATCTATGTATTCTATATTATCCCAACAAATTAAACATGTTTTATCACCATAATCGATATCATTTTGTGTTGAAACATAATTACCCATTTTAGTCTTTAATGTATAATGTAGAACAATTTTTAAATTATATTATTTATTTTGAACAATATTATAATAAATAGATAAATTTCTTTTCACTAATATTTATTTTATTAAATATTAAAAAATAATTTAAAATTGATTTAAATTTATTAAAAAAAGGAATATATGAAAAATAAATGGATTCATTAAATGAAAAACAAAAAGAAGCATTTAATGGAATGAAAGATGGACATAATATTTTTATAACTGGTCCAGGAGGTTCTGGTAAATCACATGTTATAAAATTATTTGTAAATTATTATAAAGATAATATAGAAGACGATGAAAATAAACTTTATATTACAAGTAGTACAGGTTTATCATCATTATTAATAAATGGAATAACAATTAATAATTATGCTGGTATTGCCACAGGAGATAAAGATATAGATTATTATGTAAAAAATATTAACAAGAAAAAAGTAATTAGAGAGCGTTGGCGAAATACAAAAATATTAATAATTGACGAAATTTCAATGATTAATTCTAATTTATTTGAGAAATTAGATATTATTGCACAAAAAGTACGAAAAAACAAACAACCATTTGGTGGCATTCAACTTATTTTAAGCGGTGATTTTCTTCAATTGCCTCCTGTTAAATCAAATGAGTTTTGTTATGAGTCTTTCTCATGGGATATTACAATTAAGAAGATAATTTACTTAGATAAAATTATTCGACAAAAAGATAATAAATTTCAAAATATATTAAATAAGATTCGAATTGGTACTATTGACGAAGATGTAATTAAAACATTGGAGGAATGTAGAAATAGAAAATTAGAAAATAAAGATGGTATTATACCAACATTATTATTTTCTAAAAAAATAATGGTGAAAGAATATAATGATAAAAAATTAGATGAACTTATTAAAAAAAATACTCAATCTTTTGAATATAATTCGGAATATATATTTGGACCAAGAGTGAAAGATATTGTAAAAGATGATTATATTAAATTAATAAATAGTCAATTTACAATTGATGATAAAATTACATTAACAAAATACTCACAAGTTATGCTAACAGTAAATAATCCTGAAGAAGGTTTAGCAAATGGATCACGAGGAATTATTATTGATTTTAATGATGGTAATCCAATTGTGCAATTTTTAAATGGTAAAGTATTAGAAATAAAGAAAAAAGATTATAAAATGGAAGATACAAAAGACAATATAATTAAACGACAAATACCATTAATACATGCATGGGCTATTACAATTCATAAAGCACAAGGAATGTCATTGGAATATATACAGACTGATATTGGCAAATCTATCTTTGAATATGGACAAGCATATGTTGTATTATCCAGGATTAGAGATATAGAAGGGTTAAGTTTAATTGATATTGATTATTCTAAAATTAAAGCAAACCCAAAAATTATTGATTTTTATAAATCATTGTAATAATGTTATTACAATAATAATATCATATTCTTATTTAATTGAATCCATCTTTTTTTTAATGAATATCTAAATAAATCAGTAGATAGAAGAAAACATTATTTTTTATATCAATATCGTTAATATTAAGTTATGTATCCTATTATATGTGTAAAATAAAAAAATCTATATTATATTATATTAAATACATTATTTATCCTAATATAATATATGGATCAAAGATGGTATCATATAACATGGTTAATGTTTCATAAAATAACAGTTTTTCCTATTAATTATAAAAAATCGAAATATTATCGTAAATTTTTTTTATCCTTTATTAAATTAATTCCGTGCTATGGATGTATGAGACATTATGAATTAAATATTTTATATCCAACTAATGAAATGAAATTGAATTTAAGTAATAATAAATTATTTGAATGGACTATAGACCTTCATAATAAAGTTAATCAAATGAATAAAAAACAAATATGGACATATAATAAATCCAGAAAATACTATCAAGAATTAATATTAACAAATGATGATATACTTTGTTTTATTGAAAATTATATAATAAAAAATTATTTATATCATAAAGAAGAATTGAAAAATATGATTGAATCCTTTTTCAAAATATTACCTGATTATTATAATGATAATAGTAAAGAAGTTAAAAAAATACTATTAAATAGAGTAAAAGATAAAAATGATATTTTAAGTAATATTGCACCATCTACATTTATTCATTTTAATTGAGCATTTGTCACATAACATTGGTGCTAAATATAAGTAACCAAATGGATTTGAAACATGATCTGGATTTGTATAACCATTTATTATTTTTAGTGAACATTTTTTACATTTATATCGACAAGGTGATAATAAATCTTCTTCATCATGTGATTTGTGTTCTTCACATGTATTTCTTTTAATTAATTGTTCCATTATATTATTAATATATTAATATAATATATTATAAATTATTTTCAATTTATTTTCAATTTATTTTCAATTTATTTTCAATTTATTTTCAATTTATTTTCAATTTATTTTCAATTTATTTTCAATTTATTTTCAATTTATTTTATTATACCAATCTTTCTTTTATATAATTTTTTTAATAATAAAATTCGTTGTTTATTATTAAAATTATTTAATAAAAAAATCTTTACATCTTTTCCATAATAATTTTTAAATAAATTTAATAATTCTTTGTCATTATTTTTTAATGAATAAACAATATCATTTAATATAATCCATGGGCTTTCATCATTATTATGTAAATTTATATCTTTTTTTGTAATTTTTGATTTATAATCTTCATTATTAAATAAATTATTTACACAAATATTAATATTATTCATTATATTTATTAATTAGCTTTTTTTATAACCATAATGAAAAAAATTGTTAATAATATTAAAAATAAAAGTAATAATAATTTATTATAATTTTTATAAGTATATACATTTTGCTGTGTTATCATATAATTTTCATTATCCATATTAAAATAATATAATATAATATTTTATATAAATTAAATGAATTAAATGATAGAAATAATAAATGAATTAAATGATAGAAATAATAAATGAAATAAAAAGTACAATCATCCATGGTACATACATTACAGTTGAACCACCTATAATATCTTTTATACTAAACATTTTCATAGGTGGAGGTGATTTTAGCATTACTTCTTTGAATTTATCAATATTATTAACCAAAGGAATGTTATCAGAAATATTATCGTTCATATAAAATATAATATAAAAAAATGCGTAATAAAAATATTTTATTTATATTTTAATTAATTAATGAATTCAATAACAGTTTTAGTTGATGCTAAAAAAGAATATACAATGCAATTGCAACAAATTATATCACCGCAATTATATGAAGGATTTAAATCAATATATAATGATATTTTAAATGCGGTTGGTGATGAAATTATTAAAGGAAATAAACAAAGTTCAAGTGTTATAAAAATATTTCAAAAAAGTTTAAAAGATATTCCATTGTGGAATAGTGAAATAATAAAAATAGAATATAATAGAATTGAAAATAGTAGTAATTGTGACTATTTTGATGAATTATTAGATGCTGTATTTATTTCAAATACGAAAATATTATCTTCTATACAACAAAATAATGATCCTAAAAAAATAAATTTAAACATTCCACAACCACAACATTTTATTCATAAATGTTATATTGAATGTGCTAAAGAAATATATAAAAATCCCTATATTTTTGATATGAGTAAAAGATTAACACCAAAAGAGAAACATTCTAATGTCAGAGAATGTTTAAATATAATGAATAATTCTATATCTAATGCTATTAGAAGTTTATTACCATTTAGAGAAATATTAAAACAAGGTTTGTTAAATGAATCACATAACACGAATGATATATTTAAAAATAACTCTGAAGAATCAGAAGATGACAATATTGATGAAGATGACAATATTGACGAAGAAGATGATAATATTGATTTAGAAGATAATAATGTAGAAGATGAAAATAATGTAGAAGATGAAAATAATGTAAAAGATGAAAATATTGTTTTAGAAGATAGCAATAATGTAGAAGATGAAAATATTGATGTAGAAGATGAAAATATTGATGTAGAAGATGAAAATAATAATATTGGATTTAATGAAAGAAGTATTGATCAAGATATCAGTCACGATAATGAAAATAATAATGAAGATATAAAAATAATAAATTTAGAAGATGATGTAATTGAAAATTCAGATTTTACTGAAAATGATAATGAAAATTCTGAAATTAAATTAATAAATATTGAAAATAATAAAACAGATGTAAATCCTTTATTATTTAAAAGTATTCCTATAGAAAATGATAATACTTTAAAAAATATTAATCTTCAAAATAATATTATTAAAAAAATTGATAGAGTAGATAAAATTTATGATGGTAAAAAAGATATAGAAGATTTAATTAAACCAAAAAAAATAATTAATACTAATAATGGAAATATTAAACACTCATTTATGGGTTCAAATAATGATCAAAATATTAAATATAGAAATGTTGGGCCAAGTAAATTAAATAATTCATTCCATCAAAGAAAATATGACGAAAATTTAGCCAAATATAATTATACAAGTGAAAGTTATTTAGATGAGGATGAAAAGAATATTTCTAAAAATAATATAAACGTAGATTATAATACTTCTGATGAAGAAGATAATAGACCTATTGAATTAGTTTAATCTTTTTTTTTTTAATAATTATAAAAATTATATGAATATGAATATTAATATAATTTATGAACCTTATATATTATCATTAATAATTGCTTCCATAATTAGTATTATTTATTATTTTTTTAAAAAAAATAAAATTAATGATGAAAATAACGATGAAAACAATGATGAAAATAATTTATTATCTGAAACAATAATTACATTACTTATTAGTTATATTATTTTAATGATTATATATTATTCTTATAAATATTTTTCTTTTAAAAAATCATCATTTGTTCTTATGACTGGTGGCAGTGTATTAAATACATCTAATAATGAAGGAACAGAAAACAATGAAGAAAAAAATAGAATAAAATCAGAAACAATTGAAAATAGTGTAACAGTTTGTGACGATGATACTGATGACATTGATTATGACATTTTAAGTAAATTTTAAATATGAATAATTATGTTAAAAAATGAATTCATATATAAAATATTTTTAAATAAAACAATAAATTCTTTATTTAAAAAGTATATTATTATAAATAATAAAATGAATTCATCTAAACAAGATTATAAAAATAAAAATAAAAATATTAAAAATGACCGGAAAAAACAACGAACAAATAAAAAGATGAAAATTTCATCATTTGAAGATCAAGATTTATCTGAAGGAATGTATGATATGACAATTAAACCAACAGAAAATGAATTATCTTATATATATCATGAAAAAGAGGTTAAATCATATAGTTCAGATTGTAGTGATTTATTTGATAATACTAATTTAAAAGAGGAAGATTCTAAAAAAGAAGATTCGAAACAGGAAGATTCGAATGATATACAAGAAAATACTTTTACAGATAATTATTTTTTACCTGTTGTATATAAAAAAAAATAAAATAAAAAAAATTCTTTTTGCGTTATTGATATAAAATATTTTTAAATCAAATATATATGAGTCTACAATTAAAGAGATTTAATATGAATATGATTAAAGATGATTCGACTGTTGTATTAATAGGTAAAAGAAATACTGGTAAATCATATTTAACAAAAGATATGTTATATTATAAACAAGACTTGCCTGCAGGTACAGTTATATCCCCAACTGAAAACGCAAATAAGTTTTATGGTAATATTATTCCACCAATTTTTATACACGATGAATATGAACCTAAAATTACAAATGAATTTATTAAAAGACAAAAAACACTTAAAAAAAAAATGGTATCAGGCGAAGATGACATCGATAATAGAGCATTCTTAATAATGGATGATTGTTTATATGACAATGATTGGAAAAAGGACAAGAGAATTAGAGAAATATTCATGAATGGGCGTCATTGGGGCATATTTTTTATCTTAAGTATGCAATATGCTATTGGTATACCACCTAATTTAAGATCAAATATTGATTGGGTCTTCTTGCTTAGAGAAAATATACATCAAAATAGAAGGAAATTATATGATAATTTTGCTGGAATGTTTCATACTTTTGAGATGTTTTGTCAAACAATGGACGCATGTACAGAGAATTATGAATGTTTGGTAATTCACAATGGTTCTAAATCAAATAAATTAGAAGATCAAGTATTTTGGTATAAAGCAAATGATCATGAAGATTTTCAAATATGTTGTCCAGAAGCATGGGAATTTAGTAATGCTAATTATAATAATGATGACGATAGCGATGATGGCGATGTATCAGAATTATTTAAGAAAAAAAATAAAGTTAATCTTAGAATTAAAAAAATGTAACTTATATAAAGTTATAATTATTATATTAATTAATTAATATATATGCATATTAAGTATTATAAAAATTTACAAATATTATCAATAATGAATAAACGTAATCAAATATTAAGAGAAGGAATAAAATTATTTAAATTACAATCACAGATAAAAAAAGAAATTGTTCTGGTAAAAAAAAAGGAATGTGCGATTGTTTTATACAATCTAAAAAAATAGATTTATAGACTTATTTAGAAATATTAAATTGAAAATAGAATAATTAATCATGATAATTAATCATGATTAATCTTTTATTAATAAAGTTGTAAAAAGAAAATATAAATGATATTAAATAATAAATAAATTATAAAATGTAAGATAAGCAATGCCTATTTCAAATATAATATCATATCCTATAATTAGAAAAGTATTAAAATAATTTACATCTTTTTGAATATATTCATTATTATTATTATTTTTAATTAATATTTCGACTTTTCTAAATCCCTTATACCAAACTGTAAATGACCATATTGAGCATATATATACCATTACAAATAACATTTTTATTTGACGAAAATTATGAATAGGATTTTGATAAATTGATTTTATATTATATAATGTAATAGATGTCATTAAAAATATAGTCATAGGTGTATTAATTTGTCTTTTAGAAGATAAAGTATAATCATTATTTCTTAAATGAATATTTGATATTATAAAAATAATGAAGAAATGAAGAAATAGTAAATACTTATAATTATATAATCTATCTCCAAAATATAATCCAACAGATGTAACAAATCCTCCTTCTTGTAATCCTTGTAAGAAAATACCAGAATATATATTTAACAATTTTTTATTATCTCCAAATCCAATATACATCGGTTCTATTATTCGTGTTTTACTTATATGTAATAATAATTCAATAAATGCCCATAATAAACTTGAACCAAACATAATCTTAAAACAATCTATAGATTTTATTGTAATATACTCTTCAATACAAATAAATAATGAAAATAAAAAATATAATATTTTTGAATTACCATTTATTGCAAAATTACCTATACGTATTATATAATATTTATTATTTGTAAATATCATATTTATAAATAATAAATATAATATTTTTGAATATAAATGATTTATCATTATTTATATTGATTGAAAAAATAGAATAAAATATTTAATATTATTCTCTTAATATGAATGTGATATTTATTCTACATCTACTACTTGAAAAATTCTAATTTTCCTTGAAAATGGGTGTCCAAATCTTGTACCACTATTATCATATATAATTTGAGCAAAATTAGCATCTTTATATATTCCTGTTCCTCCATTAACAGTCCATGATGTTCTATCAACTGTTGTTGTATCTGTATTACCACCGTCTGGGTATACAGAAACTCCAGTTAATGTTCCTTCGGGTCTGGTAATAACAAAACTTTCTTTATAGTGTGGAAGTATTACACCAGATAAAGGATTATTAGCTTCTATTCTAATACCATAATATGAAATAGTATGAGCATCTGCGTAAGATTCAAAATCTTGAGCAGGACCTTCACACATTGTGAGAAGACTATCTGTACATGTAGTAAATGGATTTGTCAAAAAATCATGTGAGTTAGATATAACATTTACAGAACCATTGCTATCTGTTCTTTTATAGATATACCATAATGTTTTAATATGATTATATTGTTCGGGCATTTATAATTATAATAAATATAAAAAAATAAATTTCGAAATATATAAATATATTTCTTTATAATAATGAATAAAGAACAGTTTACTTGGGGTATAGGAATTGAACATGAAATGCATTTATTTCATATACCAGATAATAAAAATAAAAAATATTTAGGAGAAAATGATAAGATACAAAGTATTATTGTATTTGATTCTGAGAGTGTCATAAAAAGAATATTAGCTAATTATAAAAAAAATAAAGTTTATTTAAAAAAATCTGAGTATGATTTTTTAAAAGGAATACCATTTGAATTAAGTGGACGAACATGTAATGGTAAAAAAGTAATTGAAAAAATTCCTATAAAAATGCCAGAATTAATTACTGCTTATCCTTTTTGTTCTGTTAATAATACAAGAACAAGAAGAGCTATTGATTATATATTTAACTATAAATATAAATTAATAAAATTATTAAAGAAAGATGATATCGCAAAAGAATTAATTAAAAAATATGGAGATTTAAATCAATATCCTTATGGTATGTCAAGATATATCAAATATGGTACAGTTAAAAATAATACATATATTTTTGATAAAGACAAAAATAATAATGATAAATTATATTCTGATTATACCGGAAGTTATCACATAACATTAACATTACCATATACTTCCAATACAAAACAAGGTGAATTTATTAAAATGCATAAAAATTTCTGTAATCAACTTCAATGGATTGAACCATTATTATTAATAGGATTTTTTTCAGGAGATGAATATTCTCCTGGAACAAAAAAAAACAGAATAAGAGGTAGTTTTAGGATGATGAATATGGGTTGGGGTAATATAGCAGGTTCTGATATAAGATTATTTGATGAAGGTATTGGTAGATATGCTAAAAAAGAAATATTTTGGAGGAAAGATGTTGATTTTGAAGGACTTAATGATTTAGAACCATGTATAAAAGCTTCACCATATGCTAAAAAAGAAGGAGGTATAACATCATATGGTTCTGATTTAAGAACTTTTGGAGATAATGAGAAAGGTGAAAGAATATCAGGATTTCCTATGAATAAACCAAATGGTATAGAAATTAGAATATTTGATAATTTTGATAGTAGATATATTAAGAATTTAATGATGTTTTTATTTTTATTGATAGAAAATTCAATGGTGACTACTACAAAATCTTATGTTTATGAAAATAAAATATGGATTAATGAAATTCAAAATATAATGAAATATGGTTATACATCAAAAATCAATAATAAATATATAAATCTAATAGAAAAAAAATTAAATGTCAAAATAAAAAAAGACAACAATCATAATTTATATAATTGTTTATTTAAAGCTTTATATAATAAAAATAAAGATGGATTTTATTATAAATTACTTACAGAAGGAAATCATGGAGAAATACTTAAATTTGATACTTTATATACAAAAAGTAGTTCTCCACTTGAAAATAAATTTATGAATATAAACGAAGAAGCATGGGAATTGGCATTTCTTGTAAAATTAAATAGAAATGAAAATATATTAATAAAATTTAATCAATTCCTGAAAATTATTGAATATTTAAATAATATATCTTATGAAAAAATAAAAGAATTACTTTTAATATGTATAGGTGATAATTGGCTATATGACACCGATAATATTTTAATTCTTCTAAAAAAATTTAGATTTATTCAATATAAAAATATTAATTTTAATAAAAATCTAATTCGTGTAACTAAAGATATTATACAATTAAATACAATAATTATTAATAAAGCAATATCGAATTATTTTAAAAAAGACGAAGATGAATGGATTATACCCACTACAGAAATAAATTTTAATAATTTAATTAATTAATGAATAATATAAAATATAAATATTAAGTTTTAATTAATATTTTTCATCTTTTTTTTATCTAATTAAAATTATATGAGTACCTATAATTTTAATATTACAAAAAATAATGATACAGACTTAAAAAAAGATATTTTATCTAAAATGTCTGAGATCAGAGAAAAATATAATAGTGATGAAGAATATTATAATTTTTTTTATGATGTTGTTTTTGTCTTAAATATGATTGATGTCAATAGTAATATTACTTTGAATATAAAGGAAGATAGTACCTATACATTAATATATCTTAGTAATAACGAATCAAAAACAATTACTGGTAATTTAAATATAATTAAAGGAGTATTTGATTTAGGTGCTGATTTAGGTGCTGATTTAGGTGCTGGTTTAGGTGATATTTTAACTCCTAAAGAAGATAAACCACATGTTGTTGATGAATCACCACCTGGTGCTGGTGAATCACCACCTGGTGATGGTAAAATAATTGATGTTATTGAACAACAACCTGTTGAGGATGTTAAACCACCTCTTACTGTTCATGAATTAAATACTACTGGTAACACACCTCCTATTAGTGAAAAAAAAGAAAAAAAAGGATTCTTAGGACTTTGGGGAGGAAATAAGAATTCAGAATCAGATTTTGAAAGTGATGGATCTATTATATCAAGTGATGATGAATCAGAAGATATTATACCATATATGACAGCAGTATTTGACGACGACGATGATGAGGAAGATTTAATGGATTATGTTAAAAATATGAAATCAAAAAAATATTTGAAAACATTAAATAATGTGGATCTAAGAGAGATATTAAGGAAAAATAACCAAGTAATTAGTAAAAATAATAATTATTTATCAAAGAAAGATATGATCACATCTATAACTCAATTCTACAAATAAGTTAGAATATTTTTTAAATTTTATTTGTCTAAATTATATGACTACATGTAATAAAAATTTAGACGAATTATCAATAGAAGAATTACAAAAATTATTCGAAAGACAATCTGAAGAAATAAAAAGTATAGAATCTATGTCAAATGATGATAAATTATATTTATATAAATATTATAAACAATCAACAATTGGTAATATTAATATAGAAATACCAAGTTTTTTTGATTTTATTGGACATCAAAAATATAATGCTTGGAAATCAGTAGAATATACATCAAGTAGTATATCTATGAAAAAGTATATTTTACATACCTATAATTTGTTATAAGTAGATTTTTATATGAATAATATATAAATGAATTTACATATATTTAATAAAAATGGTTTATATCTACCATTTATATCGTTTTTAATCTATTTATTTAGCGATGATATATATCTTTCAACATTTTTTTTCTTAAAATCATTTTCAATAAATTATTATATACAATACTCAAATTTATATCCAATTCCAACTATTTACAAATGGAAACATATGGTACGATTAACAGATACAGGACATATTGCTTCATTTTTGTTTTATTTTAACAAAAAAACATTACCAATAGCACATAATGTTCATTTTATTATAGATGTTGCTTATTGGTTATCTAAAATAGTATTTAATATGAAAGATAGCCAAAAAATTAATCCACCTGATTTATCAATAATATCACATGATATATATGAAATTTTAAATCATTCAATATCATACATATTAATTACTTATTATATGATTAGTCATCCATATGAATATAATATATTTAATGATACAACACTATACTATACATTTATTTGGTTATATTCATGGATTCTATTTATTTATATACCATGGATATTATTAACAAATAATTATTTATATAGTGTATTTGAACCATCAAAACCATTATATATGAGATTTTTTATGATAGTATGTCTAAACATATTAGCATATTTATCCAATATAATTGGACACAAAATAGAACTATATCTTAACTAATTATTAATCAATTTCTTCAATAACAGGACCATCTTCTTCTTGTTCATTGGAAGAAGGTGATGGTGGCGGCTGTGGCATACCATCCATACCACCCATACCACCCATACTTGATGGATCAAATCCTGGTGGCATACCACCCATACCACCCATACTTGATGGATCAAATCCTGGTGGCATACCACCCATACCACCCATACTTGATGGATCAAATCCTGGTGGCATACCATTCATACCATCCATGCTTGATGGATCAAATCCTTGTGGCATACCATCAGCTGTATCAGGACTACCCCCATTCATATCTTTCATAATTGCCATAAAAATTGTTTCAATCTCTTTTTGTTTACTTTCATAAACTTCCTTATCTTCGTTTGGATTATCAGTCATCCAAGTGATACATTCTTCTACTTTTGTTTCGACATTCTGTTTTTCAGTTTCATCCATCTTAGATTTTAGTTTTTCATCATTTAGTGATGATTTAATTTGATATAAATAACTCTCTAATTTATTTTTTGCATCAATCCTATCAACCATTTTTTTATCTTCTTCTTTGTAACTCTCTGCTTCATTTACCATTCTTTCAATATCATCAGCACTTAATCTACCTTTATCATTTTTAATAGTAATTTTATTTGTTTTATTTGTAGATTTTTCTGTAGCACTAACATTTAATATACCATTAGCATCTAAATCAAATTCTACTTCAATTTGTGGCATTCCTCTTGGCATAGGTGGAATACCCTCAAGTTGAAATGTTCCTAATGAAACATTGTCCTTTGTCATAGCTCTCTCTCCTTCATATACTTGAATTAATACACCAGGTTGATTATCAGCATAAGTTGAAAATGTCTGTGATTTTTTAGCAGGAATTGTTGTATTACGATTAATTAATTTTGTCATAACACCTCCTGCTGTTTCTAATCCCATACTTAATGGACATACATCCAATAATAACAAATCTTCAATCTTTTCATCTGTTACTCCTGTTAATACTGCAGCTTGAATAGCAGCACCATATGCTACACATTCATCAGGATTAATTGATTTATTTAATTCTTTACCATTAAAATAATCTTGTAATAATTCTTGAATTTTTGGAATTCTTGTACTTCCTCCAACAAGAATTACTTCGTTAATCTTATCCTTTGACATTTTAGCATCTCTCAAAACTTGCTCAACAGGTCCCATTGTTTTTCTAAATAAATCATCACATATATTCTCAAATTTAGCACGTGTAATAGATGAATTAAAATCAATACCTTCATACAAACTATCCATTTCAATAGATGCGTTTGTAGATGATGATAATGTCCTTTTTGCTTTTTCACATGCGGTTCTTAATCTACGCAATGCTCTTTTATTTGAATGTAAATCATGTTTATTCTTTCTTTTAAATTCTTCGGAAAAATAATCAACCATACGAGTGTCAAAATCTTCCCCTCCTAAATGGGTGTCTCCAGCAGTAGCTTTTACTTCAAAGACACCATCTTCAATATTTAATAGTGATACATCAAAAGTTCCCAATGATGTAATGTTAATATAATGACATTTAAGTCATTATTTCTCATATTCTCATATGAGTTCAGACTATATCTTATTTAATTTCTTTAACAGCTTATTTTTTTATTTCGTTTATTTTTTCATTCCAATTTTGAGGGGTAATCAATAAAAATTTATTTAAATTATTTTTTTTTATAAATTCTAAACTTGCTTTTTCTTTTAAATCCCAAATACCATTTTTTACTTGTTCTTTATGCCATATATGATTATCTTTAATCTCTATTAACATATCTCCAATCATGAAATCAACTTTATACTTATGATTTTTTTTATTATAAATATAATCAATATTTGGTCCATTTTTTACAAGTATGTTATTATTACTACACCAATTTAAGAATTTATGCTCTAATTTGGATTGATAAGTAATAATTTCATTATTTATATTTTTTATTGGACGAATTTTAAAAATTTTATTACAACATAAACATGTTTTACATAAAATTTTATATGAATTTTTAAATCTTTCTAATGATTTAGTCCTCCATTCTTGATTACAATTATCACATTTCATGATTGGTTGATTTGCTTTAATGATACAATCATTTATCGTATCGTATAAAACATAAGTAAATTTCATTTGATTATTTGTTTTAAATATAGACCAAAATTCAAAATTATTTAAATTATTATATTTACCATTTTCTAAACTAATAATATTTTTTTTTATTCTATTGAATTCTGTTTCACTTAAATGTGATAAAAAATATGTATGTTGATAAATATCAGGATAATTTAAAAATTCTTTTTTACTATTTTCATATTGTTCTATCAAATTTATTTTTATTTTTTCTGGTCTATGTTTTATTGAACGGTCATAATTATTAATATTTAAATTAATATTATTACATTGAAAACATTGAGATTTATTTTGTCTAATTTTTCGTAAAATTTGAGTAGCTCCTACACAATTTTCAAGATTACAATTATAACATTGATAATAAAATAAATAATTACAAGATTTTTTTATTTTCTCATTATTTAAAAATAAATGCCATATTGGTTCTTTTTTTGATGAATATTTACTTACCTCAAATTTTAATTCTCTCGAAATAATATTTATTTCTTTATTTGTTTTTTTATCTTTAATTTTTAGTATGGATTCTAAAATTTGTTCCCTCATATATTGAAATATAAATAACTTTTTAAATAATAAACTGTTTAAAATTAAATCCTGGCATTCGTGGGCATTTAATGCCTAGTCGTTGAACCTTCTTCGTGTATAATTAAATGTTTAGAAGCTTGGCTGCTGATTGTCTAATATTTTTCTTTTTTAACCCTCACGCTTATCTTTTCAAATTACGTTGTGGTAGAAAAATCTTAAAGAGTTTCCAGCAATTAACCAGGTTTTTACTAGATATTTACCTAGTAAAATGGGCTTTCACCATAGGAAGCAGAACATTTACCTCCGCAATCAAAAATCAAAATGTTTTGTTCGCCTTTTTTATCTAACCCATAAGCAATAGCAGCTGCTGTAGGTTCATTAATAATTCTAATTACATTTAATCCTGCAATAACACCAGCATCTTTTGTTGCCTGTCTTTGTGAATCATTAAAATATGCTGGTACTGTAATTACAGCATCCTTAACTTCATGTCCTAAATAAGATTCAGCAATTTCCTTCATCTTTGTTAAAACCATCGCACTAATTTCTTCTGGACTAAATACTTTTGTCTCTTCTTTAAATTCAACCTGAATATAAGGTTTTGATTGTTTATTTATAACTTTATATGTTAAATGTTTCATATCATCTTGTACTTTATTATCATTAAATTTTTGTCCAATTAACCGTTTCGCATCAAATACTGTATTCTCAGGATTACTATTAACTAATGATTTTGCTGCGTCACCAATTAATCTCTCCTTATCTGTAAATGATACATATGAAGGTGTTGTGCGGTTACCTTGGTCATTCGCAATAATTTCCGCATGACCATTCTCCCAAACACCAACACATGAATATGTTGTTCCTAAATCTATCCCAATTGCTTTACTCATAAAAATTATATATTAATTAATCTTTAAATTTAATTAATATTTATTTCTTTAAAAAATAATTTGTTATAATTTTTTTCAATATTTCAATAAATATTTTCAATAAATATTTCATATTTTTCCGTCGATACAATTTAATGATTCGACTCAATATATATGAATGTATTTGTAATAATAATTATTGGAACAATAACTCAAACTCTTTTGGGTAGATATGAGAGTAAATCATTCAATGGAAGAACGTTTTCTTTCTTCGTAAACAAATTCTTGTTGTGGGCATACACGAGTACGTGGCGATGATGGAGGTGTAGAAGAATCTGGCTCCATTTCAAAACGATTGTTTAAGTTAGCAGGTTCTATATTTGTAGATGTTCTACGACCATCTCTTTTAGCTTGTTCATGTTTCGCTTTAATGTCTTCGGGACATACTTGAGATCCTTGAGAATGATTTGTAGACAATTCACCAACAATATAAAATTGTCCAGCAATAGTTTGTCCAGGAATGATTGATGACATTTTGTTTTTAGTTTTTTTTTGCTATAACTTGGGTTATTATATTATTTTTATATAATGCTTCGATTTTTTTTAATTATTTAAATTTCGTGCATTTATCCATGAACTATCTTTATTAAACATGTCACTGATACCTGATATGGACATTAACGGTTGTCTATCATTTTGTTCGTCGTCAAATGTTTTTGTTACATATCTATATTCAATAACTGGTGGGGGGCATTGGAGATTATTTTGTACATATCCAATAGCTATAAATATAATACCAGCTAACGCAAGTAATAATATTATTGTTTTCATTATTATAAACAAATAGAAAAAATTAGAAATAAATAATATTTATTTCTAATTAACTAATTTATATCTTTTTTTAACAACTGTAAAAGCACTATTTTCACTATGTGTAAATGTATTTTTACTATTTTGTCCAATAGTTAAATTATCAAATTTACTATTGTTATTATATTGATTTACTGTATCTATTATTTTTTCATATGAAAGTATACGTGATTCATCATTCAAAAAATTATTTGAATTATTTAATTCATTTGAATCACCAGACTCGTGAGAATTACCCGAATTATTTGAATTACTCGAATAACACAAATTACTTGAATTGTTTGAATTATTCATTTTACTTTTTTTGTTTTTTTCAAATAAAGTATCTTCACACTTTCTTTTAGTATTCATTAATTATTAATAATTAATTATTGATTGTATTATTTATTATTTATAAGAAATATCAATTTTTTATTATCCACTTCATTCCAAAATTCATATGATGTTTTACATTTTATTACTTTATGAATCATTGGAACTCCATCTATAATTTTATTTTCGAATATAAGTGGATTAATTTCAGGTATAATAATAGTTAATTTTTTATTATTATTCATATATTATATATTATTATTATAAACATTTTTTATTATCTGTTTTTATAAAATCGACTAAATCAATTATAATAAAAATAATAATCGTTACAAATATTGCATAAAATAACGGACCATATTTTTTAAATTTTGGATATAAATCAAAAATACTTTTTACAGCTTCATTCCATGCTAATGCTACAATTAAAATAAGTGCTGTATATAAATGTGTCCAAATATCACTAATTTTTTTTGTTGTATAACTTGAAATATTTTTATAAGTATCTGTCATACTATTTAAAAATATATTATTTAATAATAATATATGCAACACCAAGATTATAAACAAATTACAATAGGTAATTCTAATAAAAAACCTTTAGGAAAAAATATAATATCTAAAAATAATATACCAGATCTACATGCGATAAAAGTTGAAAATGAAACAGAAAATTTTTCTATACCAACTATACCAAAAGCATTATCATTAGAAATATCAACAGCGCGAAATACTAAAAAATTGACACAAAAGGATATGGCTATTAAATTAAATATTCAACGAAATGTATATAATGATATTGAATCTAGCAAATCATTATATAATGGTAAAACAAAAGAAATAGTTAATAAAATACAAAAGATAATAGGTATTAAATTTGAAAAAAAGTAAAAAGTTAAATAGTTATCTTGGTACATAGTTTATTGTATCATATCTATATAATTGTAGTTTCTTATATCATATCTACATAATGGACATCTTGTATTTTCGTGGAACCAACTTTCTAATTCTTCTTTTCTAAATACATGATTGCAATATCGAATTACAGATACTTCATCATTATCTTCAAAATGTGTTAAAGATATGGGACAAGATGTATTACTTGGATTTTCAATAGATGAATATAAACAATTATTTACAGATCGATTTATTTCATCTCTTGTTGGTAATACAGGTATATTTAAAAAAAATGTATTTAAAATATTATCAATATTTAATAAACTTTCATCATTTACAGGTCTTATTCTATTATTTTGAAAAGGTCTATTATTTTGAACTGGAATTAGAACCGGATTTTGAACTGGATTTTGAACTGGATTTTGAACTGGATTTTGAACTGGATTTTGAACTGGATTTTGAACTGGATTTTGAACTGGATTTTGAACTGGATTTTGAAATGGATTGTGAAATGAATTGTGAAATGAATTATGAAATGAAGTTCGAATAGGATTATTTATTGAAGACGTAAATATTGGTATATGTGTACTTCTTGATCTTTGGTCAGATGATAAAAGAATATTTCTTAATGTATTTTCTTGTGTATTCATTAAATTCATCATTTGTGATATATGATTATTATTTTCTTGAATATTATTTATATATTCAGTAATAAGTTGTCTTCGTGAATTATTATTATACATTATTTATATAATATATTTATATAATATATTTATATAATAATATAATTATAAAGAAAAAATTTATAAGTTAAATATATATAATGTCATCCAAAAAAATAGAAAATAAAAGACACTTCAGAGTTATTGAATTAGATGGTAAACCTGTATCATTTGGTGAAGGTAAAATCACCAATAAATCATCTCCAGCAGATGCTGCAAGAAAATTATTATCATCAATAGCACACAATAAGGGATTAGATGGAATGAAAAAATTAAATATTGGTAAGATTAAATTTAAGATTCAAGAATTCACACAAGGTTCCAAAAAGAAAATATATGGACCATATGTAGGATATTTTCATAAATATACTGCTGAAGAATTAAAAAAATCAACATTCAAAGATGAGAAAAGGGTACCTAAAATGAAACCTATTGTAAAATTAAATAAATCTACAAATACTAAAACAAATACTAAAACAAATACTAAAACAAATACTAAAACAAATATTAAACCAAATAATAAACTAAATAGTATAAAAAATAAAAAATAACTTAGTTTTTTATTATCAATAAATAAATTATTGTTACAGCCATGAAAAATATCAATATAAATATAACTGATGTTATTATTATATATGGATATACTCGTTCAAATATAGTAGCCATAGATGGTTCCAATATATGTGTATTAATTTTATCTTTTATTTCTTGTCTTGATATTTCTTCTATAATAATATCACTTATTTCATTTATTAATTTTTGTTTAATATCATTCATATTACTAATAATAATTAAATTTTAAATTTATATTAAACTTAAAAAGATAAAAACTATTATAATCAAAATGGATAAAATAATACATTTAAATATTGAACAAAAAACACCAAATTATCATAGTTTAAAAAATGGTAAAAAAAATATTAAAATAAAATTAAATAATGTTTTATGTCCTTTTGGTATAGATGAAGAATATGGTAACCATTTATTTAAATTTGAAATAGATAAAAATAATGACGAACATATTGAATTAATTAAAGAAATAGTTGAATTTGAATCAAAATTAAAATTACAATTTAATTCTACTGATGATGAATGGAAGAGTTTAATTTATACAAGAGAAAATGATAATATGTTTTTAGATTCAAAAGTTAAAAAAATAAAAACGAATATAGTAACAAAAGTAAAATTTGATGATAATGATAATAATTATCTTAGAACCATATATGAATTAAAACAACCATTTAAATGCAATGTTACATTAGAAATTCCAACTATATGGGATTATAGAATTAAGAATGATGAAAAAAAAGAAAATAAAATTGGATTTATATTAAATATAGTAAACATGTATGTATATTGATAAAAATATATATATAATTATTAATGTACCGTATAATTATATCATATGTGCGTTTTTTAAAAAAAAAATTTTTATATATTATTGATAAATGATTAAAAGTTTAGAAAATATTAATACGTTAAAATGTGATTTTGAATACAAAAATAGATTAATTCGTATGACTGTTAATGATAATAATGAATATTTTAAATTCGAAACACCATTATTAAAAGTATTAAAACCAACTCATATTACGACAAATAAGAAAAAAAATATAGAAAAAAAATATATTATTTTAGAAATAAATGAGAATTATAATATAAATAATGAATTAGATGAATTTATTATATTAATTAATAAATTACACGAGATTAGTCAAGAGAATGTTAAGAAGAATTCAATTTCATGGTTTAATACTGAATTTGATGAATATGGTCTTGATTCAAAAGTAAAAAGACCAATAGATAAACAGAAAGATAAACAATTTATTAAAATACTTATTCCAAATGATAATAAAGAATTAAATAATAAAATAGAACAATTAGAGAAAGATACTTATATATCTGCAAGTATTTTTTATAAAGGTTTAAAAGTATCAAATGATTATTTAATGGGTGAATATGAATTACTTAATTTAATTACACAAGAAGAGAAAGAAAATGAATATTTCATGGATAATAATTCATATAATGATTCATATAATGAAGAAGATTTAATAGGAATATCATCTAATGATGATATATTAATAGAAAATAAAGAGATTTTAAATGAAGAGAAAGATTTAATTGAAATAATAGATAGTGATAAAATCGTTGAAAATAACGATAATAATACCGATAATAATACCGATAATAATACCGATAATAATACCGATAATAATACCGATAATAATAATGATACTGATAAAAATACCGATACTTATACTGATAATGATTCAATTAAATTAATAGAAAATAATGAATCTATATTAACTGAAGAAAATGATAATGATAATGATAATGATAATGATAATGATAATGACAATAAATTAATAGAAAATAATGAATCTATATTAACCGAAGAAAATGTTAATAAAGAAAAAAATAGTAGAAATAGTAGAAATAATAGAAATAGTAGAAAAGATATAGAAAATAATTCAGATCATTCAAACAATAAATTTAATAAAAAAAATAGAATGAATAAAATTATAGAAAATAATTCTGAAGGAATAAATAATAAAATTAAAACAAATAAATCAAAAAAACCAATTACAAGAATAATAAAAAGTTTAATTTTTGTTTAATTCTTATTTAATATAAATTTAAGTGAAAAATAGTAATTTTTTTTATTATTAATAATTATAATGACTAAAGAAAATGATTCTAAAATGGGCACTATACTTATAATATTGGTATTAGCTGGTTTAGGGTTTTTACTATATACTTTATATAATCAAAGTGTTAAAAATAATATGGACGAAGAATATACAGAAAATTTTTATAATGATGAAACAGGAGAAACTGGAGAAACTGAAGAAAATACAAATAGTACAAATAGTACGAATAATGATGAAATAACTGAATCATTTGAAAATTCAAATAACATGGATCATTTTAATAGTGATAGTAATTTACAAGAAAAAAGAGAGTGTTCTAATTTTCCAAAAGAACAATTAGGTGCAGACGATTTATTACCAAGTGATAAATCAAGTATGTGGGCTACCGTAAACCCTGAAGGAGAAGGTACTTTAAAAGATAGAAATTTTCTACAATCTGGTTATCATGTAGGTGTTAATACTGTTGGACAAACATTAAGAAATGCTAATCTACAATTAAGATCTGAACCTCCTAATCCTCAAGTAAAAGTTAGTCCTTGGTTACAAACTACAATTAATCCTGATACTGGTAGAAAACCTATGGAAATTGGTGGATGTGCTTAAGAAATTAAATAAAAATTTTATAGTAATATAATATTATTCATTAATATTAATGAATAATTTAAGAAATCATGGTTATATAATTATTGAAAATAAAAGTGATAATGAAAAATTTGATATTTCATTAACGAAATTTTATAAAAATAATAAAGTAGATTATATAAAATTAAAAGAATTTATCGATAAACAATATTTTTCAAAATTACATTCTATTTTACATATTCCGAAAAAACCATATTATAATAAATTTAATTTTACGAATAATTTAATATCTGATTCAACATTTTATAGTGATATTTATAATCACACAAATGACAATATAATTAATATATATAGTTGTTTATACTATTTTGATAATTCCTATTTAGAAATAATACCACAAAGTCATAAAAAAAATTTTTTTATCATAAATAATTGTAAATCTTCTTATGATAATAAAATGAAATTTTTTATTAAAAAAGGTTCATTTTTAATATTTCACTCAAATATTCATCATAGACATATTACAATTCCAAATGTGAAAAATACAAAAATATTGAAAATATATAATGTATGTTTTGATAAAAAGGATTATGATTATTATTTACCTAAAATAATTATAGTAAAAACACATAGTTCAATACTTTTAAATTTTATAACAAAAATGTTTAATAATTCGTGTAGATATGATAATTATAATATTATACCATTTTTACATTATTATTTAATTTATTATGATTTACAATATAAAATTATATCTATGGTAGATTTGTCACCATCAAATAAAAAAAACAAATTAATATTATATGAATCATCAAACAATCAACGAAATATTGATAATTTAAATAATATTACTGATATAAATATAAATATAATATGTGATAAAAATATTAAAAGCTGTGGACCAGGATATTTTTATTTTTTTTGTTACATTGTTAATTGGATAATACTCACATTAATATTTTATTTTATATATCGTAATACTAAAAAATAATTAAATAAAAATATTTCAAAATTATTTATAAAATATTTAATATTTTTTATATGTTTCATATAAAAAATATATGAAACATGATAATTTAAATAATGATTATTAATTATTAATTATTAATTATTAAATAAGAAGGTGTAAAAATAATTATTTAATTTACAGAAAATATATTACCTTCTTTTACTTCTGCAGCAATTGGATTGAAATATTTTTGAGGCATTTGTGCACCAGCTACATTTCCGAATTGTCTTACAACCTCAGATAAAGCACCTCTAATACCTGTCATGTCAAATACACCTTGTAATAATGCGATTACAAGACCGATTAATAATTGAAGGAATACAAATCCCATATAAAGTTCCCAAGTTTTTAATTCACTTACTTTTTTTTCTAAAACATTAGTTCCAGTCATTTATAATAAATGCTAAGAAAAAAAATAAAATAAAATTATTTTTTTAATATGTTTATTTCTTTAATTAAATATTCTATTTTTTCTTCTAATTCTATTAATTTATTATTTTTAAAATTATTATCTTTTAATATTAAATCGTCACAGTCTAATACAATTTGTTTAGCCTTTAATGATATATTTTCAATATTATATTTATTATGTTCTTTATGTCCAAATTTAACACAATTTTCATCTACATCTTCGGCAAAATAAGAAAATGAATTTTTTCCTAATGTGTTTCCAAAAAATGCTATACTATTTGAATTCATTGTCTTCGATTTATTACCAATAGCAATTGAATTATTGCCATAACATATTGAATTACCAATACTCATAGAATCGTTTTTTATACAATGACTATTTTCACCAATGCTTAATGATTTTAAGAATGTTATATTGTTAGAATTTTCTTTATTTAATTTCATAACATTTTCTTGATTCCATTTTAAATTAATATTAACATCCCCTGGATCACCTTTTTCACCAATATTACCCTTTTCACCTCTTATACCCCTTGGAATTTTATTTTCACTATTTATTTCATAAATAGATGTATCATTTTGCATTGTAAATTTAATTGTTTCATCTGGATTTACTTCAATATTGCGAACAATTGTAATATCACCTTTATCACCTTTGACTCCTTGTTGTCCTTTTGGACCAATTAATCCTTTTATATTTATTTTGGTAGAAGTTATTAAATCTTTAAAATAATATAACTGTATTTCATTATTTTCTTTATCAAATTTTATTTCAAAATTATTTTTAGAAAAATTATTATTATGTAAAATCTTGTTTTCTATATTTTTTACAATTTGTATTTCATCTATATTGTTATTAGATGATGATATATTTTCAATAGAACTCTTCATTGTTTTATTGAAAATATCAGTCAATAATATAATTTTTTTTTCTAAATTAGAATTAATATCTTTAATTACTTTCTTTTCAATATTATTAATCTTTTCTTCATTATTTATTATATATTTTTGAATTAAAAATTCCAAATCAGTTTGTTGTTTAGAAAATTTATTAAATTGTTCATATAATTTATTAAGCTCCGTATTCATTTGTTCAGAAATATTATTATAGATTTTATCATTTTTTAAAAACAATTTTAAAAATTCTTTTATTTTTTTATGAATATAATTAGACGATTGTGTATTATTATCACTCCAATTATCTTCTATTTTTTTATCAATAATATTTTGCACATTATAAAGCAAATCAGTTTTAATTTGACTAAAAAAACAATTAATTTTTTGGTCTAATATAGTATTTAAATTATCATCGTATTCTAATTTTACATTTTCGTTAAAATTATTTTTTAATTTATTCACAGAATTATCAACTTTTTTATTTAAATCTGATTGATTGTTATTTAAATTTAATGATTTTATTGATTTTTTTTCTGCATCAATAAATATTTGATGCTTATTATCAGGATGATATGTCTCTATTAAATAACCCAATTGATCATTTATAATAGTATCTAAATATTTATTTAAATGATTATACAGTACTTTTTTTTTTGATTCCTCATTTTCATAATTTTGATTATCTAATATAGAATTTATTTTATTGTTATATTTCTTTATATCTTGTAAAATTTCTTTCTGATAATATACATCGATATGATTTAATAAGTGAGTAATCTTATTTATTTTAAAAACAAAATTAATTTCATTATTTTCAGAAATCTGCATAAATACTATAATTAACAAATATTATTTAATTGAAAAAATAATAATAAAAATAATAAAAATAATAAAAATATCTAATTAATTTAATAATGAGTTCTATAATTCCAATTGGTAAAGATACTTGGGGATCAATTGCATGGAATTTAATTCATAATTTTAGTATTCATTCCTCTGATAATGATTGTATGTATATATTAATTAAAACATTCGGATATATTTTACCATGTCCAACCTGTAAAAAACATTATAATTATTTTATAAATGATATTTATAAATTAGAAAAAGAAAATAGTAATAAAAACCTTATGATAAAATATTTATATGAATTACATAATGTTATCAATAATAATTTGGATAAAAATATTGAAATAAGTTATAAAAAATCAATAAAAATACATAATGAAACAAAAAATGATGATATTATATTTTTTATTATCATTGTATATTCAAATCTAAATTATAAAATAATGTCATTTAGCGAATTTGATAAAATATATAACTTTTTTATATGCTTTATGAAAAATTATCCAGATAAAGAAATACAAAAAAAATATATAAAATTATTGAATAGCGAACAATTTAAAGAAAGTGATACACCTCTTACATTCCAAAAATGGTTTAAATTATATTTTAAAGAAAATAAATCTATTAAAAAATATTATGAAACATATTATGACAAATATTATGAAAAATATAATAAAAATAGATTAAAATTTATAAATTAAATGAAGTAAAATGAGTAAAATGAGTAAAATGAGTAAAATGAGTAAAATGAGTAAAATGATTTAAAATAAATTATTTTTTATTGTAATTTATCATTAAATAAGTCCGTTATAAATATTTATATCCATTCATTATTTTTGATTCTTCGTAAAAACGTTCATTTCAAAATTTATAAAGAGTTTTTGAATAATTAAATTAAATTAAGATGTTTTATACAAGATTTATTATATAAATATATTTTCATAATTTCTGCCCATCCAACTGATCTATGTTTTCCATGATTACAAACAAATGCTATACATTTTGGTCTTTCATCATCTATTGTTGAAATTACTAATTTAATTAAATCTAAAAATCGATGATGACAAAGAATACTTTCTTGAATTTCTATATCTTTTCCGGTCATATTACTTAGATTAGAACGATCTTCTATTTTTGTAAAAAAAAGAGAAACATCAAATATTAATTCACAATCATCAGCAATTATATCCTTTTTTAAACCCCATGAATAGATAGTTATTGGACAATGTTGATAAGATATTTGTTTAAGTTCGTCAATAACGATGTTCATATTATCAACATGTGTTCCTTCAATAAATCCAAAATCATTTTCAAATTTATCATGGATTAATTTTACATATTTGATAAACATTATATTGAAATTATATTTTTAAATCAATTTTTAATTTACTTTTTAATTTACTTTTTAATTTACTTTTTAATTTATTTGGTAATTGTTAAAGTATTTTTCTGCATTATTCCTTTGCTCCAATGATCATTTCCACATATAAAATCATTTCGTACTAATTTACACCTTGATTTTACATAATCATTCTCAAATATTTTTAAATAAATACCTTCAACTCTTCCATCAGTATAATCAGATTTTTGTTCAATCATCTTCAATAGATGGGTTTTATCTTTTATTTTACCCCGGTACATTTCTCTAACATAATGTAGATTAGTGTCTTTTAGTGCTTCTACCAATTTATCACGGTTGTAAAACAATTTCTTTTTTTTATTATATAAATCAAATGCCATAAAATAATCAGGTAAATTATTATAATCAATACTATGTTTCGCATATAACCACTCACCAAATAATATAGTGTCTTGATTTAATATTTGGTATAATGATTCTTTGTGGTCAAAAATCCATTTATCTAATTTTTCAAATTGACTATGTGATTTTGAATTTACATAATGTGACCTATTTTGCACCATTATTTTATAATTTTCATCAATAGATATACCTAATTGAGCACCGTCTACTTTTTCGGCAATAAACACATCGTCCTCTTTCATAAAAGTGTCACAATCGTCCGCATCCAATATTCTATCATCGACAGTTGCTCCTCCAACATTAAAAATATGGCGAGTTCGAGGAAACTTATGGATAAATTCAGTATCTTTATCTTCCATTTCAATTTTAGCACATTTCCATGTTTTTAAATAATCTCTAACATCTTCTTCATCTTCTAAAATAATTATATCGGAGAATCCTTCATCTTTACTTGGAACTTCAAATTTATTATCAATATCGGTAATAATTCTTTGACCACCCCCTTTTTTAATTGTAGGATGATTTGTTCGTGCTTTTGCACGATCTAAACAAATAAATTTCGGTGTAGACAAATAAATACATAGACAATTTTTAGGAGATAATGAAGCATTTTCTATCCAATCTTTTCTATCCTTTTTAGTGGAATTCACTCTATCAAGAATCGTAATATCAGAATCTTTAATAAATTTTAATAATGCTCCTTCACAAACACTTCGACCCATCATATCTTGATTAACAATTTTAATATTCATACCATTCGTCATAAATAATTCCGTAAATGTAGTTTTACCTGCACCAGGTAATCCAACTAACATAATAAACTTAATAGGAGTTTTTATTTTAGAAGATTGATAATTACTATCTAATTTAAATAAATGATTATAATATTGTTTAACAAAATCTAATTGAATATCATTTTCAATGCTTTTTGGACGAATCGAACGTAAAAATGTTATAGCTCTTTCAGAATTCATATTATTATCAATACTGCTATCAATGTTATTACTAAAATAACTATTATGACATAAATAACATGCTAATGCAGTTCCTGTTCTACCATATCCTCCTAAACATCCAAATAAAACAGGTTCATTGAAATCTTCATTTTGTAAAGTATCTAACATATCATCAATAGTAGGATGTGTCGCATTAATACAATGAACATATTTAATTTGAATATCTTTGGTATCAATATTATCAAAATATCTTTTCTCTAAAAAATAATAAATTTTTTTAATACCCAATGATTGTAAAATAATAATATCTATTTCATTTTTTACTTTAGAAATCCCTCCAATTTTACCTTCAATAATCCATGAAAAATTTCGTGGCATATCATGAAGTATTACTTTATTACTCTTATCACAATAATAATATAATTTTTGTCTAAATTCTAATTTATTCTTCATGATCTCATTATTTATTTTTTTAATACTATTCAAAATACCAATATTTGACGGGTCATATATTATTTGTATTTTATGGTCATAATTATCTATTGCTGATTTTAAATCTTCAATATTGTTTGATATTTGATATTTAAAAATATAACCTAAATAATTATGATTTTCTATTAGAATAGTAATGTTTTGCTGATATTTTACATAATTTTTTTTCAATTCTTTTATTAGTATTTTTGGAAAATAATAATTTTCTTTTAGATAATTATTAATTTCGTCATTATTAATACATGGAATTATTTCATTATCAGTTAAATTTGTATTTTTAATAAAAATATTATTTAATGATTTATCTTTATCATGAATATCATTAAATTTAAATCCAACTGTTATATGAAAAGTTTTTTCTTCTAAATTAAATTTTTTTCTAATATCATTTAAATCATTTGAATAAATATATAAATAATATACTTCATTTTTGTCTTTTTGTAATTTTGATAAACCTAAATTGAAATATTTTATATTAACTTCATTTTCAATATAATCAATGTTTTTTAATTCATTTGATTGAATAATTGTAATATGATATTTATTATTATCTCTATTTTGTTGATTTATTTTATAATCATCCGGAATATTGTCTAAATATTTTTTATCTATACTTTCAAGTAATCCATATAAACAACCCTTTTTTATTTTAATTATCATTTAATTAAAATAAAAATTTATTTTTAAGTATTTATATCTATATTTTGTAAAATTATATTATTAAGGGTTTTTCGAATAGAATAAAACATATATCTAAATATTCATATTAATATAATAAAATATATTTTCAAATGTTGCTTCTTTATTAAACAAAACTAATTTTTTATTTTTTATTATATAAATAGATGGTATATATTTAATATTTAAAGTATCAGATAAAATATTATTTTTGTTTTTAATATCATTTATATTTACAGCACCTATTTTAAATTTATATAAATTTGTTATTGATAATTCACAAATATCATCATACATTTTATTACAATGCTGACACCATGGTGCATAAAATATTATTAAAGATTTATTATCTAAAAAATCTTGATGTTTAATAAATAATTCATCTTTTTTTATTAAAAAATCTTTATATTTTAATTCTGAAACTTTGTCATCGATTCCATACATATTTTTATACATATTTTTATACATATTATTTTTCTTTTTATCCATAGAATATTATAATAAAATAATATTATTATTTTTAATTATAAATAATATATATTTTATATATATTTTATATATATTTTATATATATTTTATATATATATGTTAAATCAAATTTACATGAATGTAGTAATATCATTTATTATTTCATTTTCCATTTCTTATTTTTATTTAAGAAAAATTAATTTTAATTTTATTTGTTCTATTACAATAATATTCTTTCTATCATTTACTATTTTGTATTATTTAGGTCCTAAAGATGAATATGAATCATATCATAATCAAAATGATGAAGAAGAAATGAACAAACAAGAACAAGAAGAAATGAATAAACAAGAACAAGAAGAAATGAAACAACAACAAGAAGAAATGAACCAACAACAAGAAGAATTAAACCAACAACAAGAAGAATTAAACCAACAACAAGAAGAAATGAATCAAGAAGAAGAATTAAATACACAGGAAGAACATATCCGTAAATCTATTGAATCAGAAGAAGTTGATGATGAAGAAATTATTAAAGTAAAGGAAAAAAAAGATTCTTTAAATAATAATTATATGTTTAAACCATCTATTGGAAATAATAATCGTATTAATCCTGGTGTAGGTATTTCATCATCAAGTTCTCCTGTAAATATTTATATTAATGGAGAAAAAACAAGTGTTGATAAATTTAGAAATAAACCTAACAATCATAATAAACCAACAGATAATGGAAATAATAATGGTAATAATAATTGTAATAATAATTGTAATAATAAATGCAATGATAATTATTATAAACAAGCATCAAGAATTTATAATAATTGTGACTGGATAAATAGTAATGATGACTGGACAAATAATGATAAATATAATTATGATAAAAAACCATCTTGTGATAATTCAATCAATAAAATACCACAAACATTGAATGAATCAATTAATTCAAAAAAAAATAAAAATAATTCTGAACCATGTCCATTAGAAATTAATAAACCTTGGTCTAATTATAAAACAGGTGATGATAATGAAAAAGATGAATTGATTCCAGAAGGATTTAATTTTTAATTTTTAATTTAAATTTAAATTTAAATTTTTTAATAATTTTTTATAAATTTTTATTTCTATATTTAATATATGAATATAAAAGATAATCTTAAATATTTATTAATTTTATTAATAGTTAGTTTTTTATTTTATTTGGTTTATAAGAATTATAAAGAGAATAAAACTTTAGAAGAATTTATGCAGAGGAATTCAATGTCTTCTTATTATCAATCAAATGATGATTCTGACTTTATGAATAATCCAGATTATATGAAACATGATTTAAATTATACTGATAATACTATAAAAATTAAGAAAAGTTTATGGAATGGAACATGGGAGTTCCATGACGCTTCTGGAAAAAAATATTGTATAACATTTTTACAAGTAAATAGAGATTTATTATTTGTTATTAATAAAAAAACCTATAATATTTCCGAACCAGACCCAGACCCTTATTTGACGGAAGAAGAAGATAATACTCCTCAATGTTTACCTGGCATGGCTATATGTAAAGGAGAATTAAATGATCAAGGTAATATATGCTTTTTAAAAAATGTATACTGTTCAAATAATAAAGATGGAAATGGTAAATTTCCAATTGATGGTACTGACATAGATGATGATTTAATAAATAGACTATCATTAAATTTACGATTAAAAGACGGTAGTGTTGACGAATATGAGCTAATATTAAATATTTATAATGCTGATTATACTGAATCAAATACAATACCATGTACAAAGGATACTTCTGTTGATTTTAAATACGGTGCATCCGCTGAATATTTATTAAGAACTTCATATAATGTACCAATGCCAAATGTTAAAAAT
>Ga0209264_1000275_pt1 | contig 45229 bp, 37 predicted proteins | sample SaaInlV_DNA_150m_FD_184687 | JGI IMG/M metagenome (GOLD analysis project Ga0209264, IMG submission 184687) | Marine microbial communities from expanding oxygen minimum zones in the Saanich Inlet - SI075_LV_DNA_150m (SPAdes) (version 2) | ecosystem: Environmental > Aquatic > Marine > Unclassified... | reverse complement strand
TGGTTCCTAGCCTGCAAAAGCGCACTTGCTGCGTGCTGATTCCGGAGAACCCTATACCAACCATTACAACAAACCATGGTGTTCTTAAACAATGGGGGCGAGGCTAGGTACCTGCACCCTAGGTAATGATGACAAAGTTATTTCAGGTATTTTCATAAGGTAATGCGTAACACGCCTGAATGGCTACATTTCATAACAAGCTATACCAAATAAAACTCAGGAGATGTGTTTCATACCCGCTCTACGTCATAAAATAAAACTTGTAAAATCATACAATTACGACTACAGTCAGAATATGCCGAAATGGAAGCAGTTACAATCTTGCCAACATTTCCACATTATCTTTCGTGCTTTCATTGCCTGCTTTTATAGCGAGTTGATTTTGTCAAAAGTTAGGCGTTAAAACTGACGTATAGGTAGGTTGTCTTTGTCACGTAGCTAACTACAAAAACTTAGCTCCTAGAAAACCACCACTTTAATACCAGTGAGTATAAGTGCATTTTTCTAAAAATATCAGAGGAGTCATAATAATGTCTAAAAAAACAATCTCCGAACACAAAAACCAAGATCCATCCCTCACACCCGAACCAGACCAATATAGTCGGCGCGAATTCATCCTGACCTCGGCTAAGGGTCTCGGTGTCACAGCACTGGGTGTCACAGCATTTGGCGCAGCCAGCCTAAGTAGTGACAGTGCCATAGTTTCAGCTGATTCAGGAGACATTGATACTGAAACCGGGCTAAAGCCCATTCCCCGCTTAGCCAGCCTATCTACTTTTGATCCAAATACAGCTGTTGATACCTGGTCAGAACCCTGGACATGGCGGCCTGATGACTGGCCGGGCAAACAGCTCAACTTAACAGTCGTCGAAAATGCATCGCCTATTGCAATCACGGGTACCGGCTTTGAAAATGTACGGCCTTTATTATTCAGCTATGGCGGTATTTCTCCAGGCCCCACTATCCGAATGCCAGGAGACTCAACATATTACCTGGAACTACGTAATTTATTAGGTTTGGATGCAGGACAAAGCTTTGTCGGCCCTTATCCTGACCCTGGTTCATTACCCGATGGTGTCAGTAAGGATGATATTCCGCAAGACCCTCAAGATGACTGGTGCCTGGGTGAGCATACCAATGGCGTGCATTCAGTGCATACGACCAACATGCATACGCATGGTTTACATGTACGTCCAGGTTCCAACCCAGACGGTTCAATCTCAGACAATATCATCCTCAGGATTATCCCGCAGGCGGATTTTATAGCCAGGGAAAATGATCCAGATGCAGATTGTCGTTTCCTGCGTGTCAATGAGCAGGTGGGAGATGCTAATTATGAATTTCGCTTAGGTGATATCGGGGCAACTGGAGCGCCTCATCCACCAGGCACCCATTGGTATCACCCCCACTCGCATGGTGCCACACATAATCAGGTAGCTAGCGGCATGGCTGGTTTTTTTATAGTAGAGGGTGATGTTGATGAGGCGGTTAATGAACAACTTGCCGGTATTCCAGATTCTGACCCACAAGTTCCAACCGGTCCTTACCAATATCGTGAGCGGCTAGTTTTTATTCAAAATGTAAAATCGGGTAATAACCCCGTTGATCCTGATGCACCGGGAGGACCTGTTAAAGGGCCTACTTTTCCAACTGTTAATGGTAGTTTTCAGCCTAAAGTCATGACCATGCAACCAGGTGCAATTGAACGCTGGCGTGTACTTAATGGTAGTGTCGATGGACGTGGGTATATTCGTTTTTCTGTCCTCAAAGGACCACTCACCATATGTGACAATAATCAACTTGGGCGTATTAATGCTTCCGGTGGTTGTACACCTCTGGATACATCCACTATAGAAAGACTTAAACAGCCGTTATCTCAACTGGCCATGGATGGCGTCACCCTGGTGCGTCAAACTGACAATGGAGGTTATGAGCATTATGTAAAAAATCTGAATTTTACTGCTCCTCCTAATCCTTTAGATTTTACTGATAGAGACACCCCTCAGGATCGTATCGATAAAATAGCAAACAGTTTTGCCAATGCAGACAATGTTAAGGCGGCCTATAACCGCCCTAATGAAGTCATGATGGCACCGGCGAATCGAGCCGATGTTTTTTTTCAGGCACCACAATTAGCAGGAGGTGAGACGAGTTCAGTTTACACTGTAGTCGCACACTTTGACATATTGCATAACGATAACTATGAGAAAGGCTTACGTAAACTGGTGTTTAAGAATGATACGACGCTCCCTCAATGGCCTGGTGATATTATCGTAGCTATCGTTGTGGTTTCGGGTGAGCCCGTTAAGGGTGGCCCCATCGATGTTAGTGCCTTGCCAGCTGTTCCTGATTACCTGATCCCTATTAGTGACGAGGATTTAACCGTCAACACGTTAGCCGAAGCCAATGCGCGTGGCGTAGGTTTAGGCAGTTTTCGTACTCGTGCAGTGACTTATTCAGGTTGGGGGAATGCTGATTTTCCTATAATTGATGCACCTGCTGACTTCGTAGCGAAAAACCCGGACTTGCTTAATGTCACTTACGGGCCTATCACCCCAGATAGCGATAGAATGGTGGTCTTGCCGCCTAATATTCGTACCATGGCAATTGATGGGCGTAAGTTTGACCCAAATGATATTCACCCTCAAATGTGGTTAGGCAGTTCGGAAGAATGGGCTGTGTATAATAATTCACAAACCTTATGGTCAGACAAAATAAACTCTATTTGGCCATCACACCAGGCAGGTAAGGCCGTAACACGGGCGCAGGCTGAAGCCGAAAATTTAAATGCTATCAGTACGACTACTGTTGATCATCCATTTCATATACACGTCAACCCATTCTGGTTGAGCCGTGTGGACGTGCCTATTGCTGATGGAACGCTGGTTAATATACTACCCGAACCTCGCTGGCAGGATGTTACCTGGCTTCCTCGTGGTCGTGGACGTGCCATCTTTCGCTCTCGCTTTCCTGATTACGTAGGGGAGTATGTCAATCATTGCCATATCTTGTTACACGAAGATAACGGTATGATGCAATTGGTAGAAGTTGTCGCTAGCGCTAGTGATAGTAACTATGTTGCCCGATTTAAAGTGACTCAGGCAAATATGAGTTCCGCACAGGTTACAGCACTATATCCGCGTGTCAGCTTATCCGAGGCGTTTTCTCAAAATGGTTCTTTTGTTGATGCTAATACGGGGACGGGGCAAGTATTCCCTGGCTTTGATATACCGAGCTAGGCGGTAGGTTGAAAAAACTAAAAGATGGCGTTATTAAAGTTCTGACTGCCCTAATAACTGCTATTAACCAGGTCAGCTAAAAGCTATTCTGGTTAATAGCATTAAATGCTATATCATACCTTTCAATTTTTTAAAATCTTCAGCAGCCTTCTCTAAATGTGCTTCACCTGCGGCTGTATCACCTTTGTTAATTGCAAGGCGCGCTTTTTTCAAGTGTTTGTTTGCTCTTTGGCGTTTTATAGCTAGAGTATCCGGTAGTTTGAATATTTTAGTTAATTTATTAGCCTCTCTAATTAAAATGATAACATCATCACTAGATGCACCATTTTTAAGTGCCATTTCTGCTTCAGTAATTTTTGCCGACACATCATCAATGTCTGAATAAACATCTGCAAAAGCTGTGGAAGAAAGGGTAAGAAAAAGACTTAAAGCAATGTATTTTAAAAATTTCATTCGTTGTATCCTTATTGTGTTATTTAATTATTATTATAAATACATAGTAAGTACTACATACCGCCTTGATTTTAGCACAAAAAAAGAAATGTTTTAGAATGCTTGCAGCTCTAATCAAGAAGAAAGGTACAAAGTTGCTATTTATTAATCGAGCAGTTTTCTATTCATCCTTCTCATTATTCAATCTGATTTCTGTGCCCACACTTAAGCGCCGATAAATACCCAGCCCTAGGAGGCTGTCCGAGAATAGAAGCCGTAGCGAGGGAAAGCCTTTTTGAGTCAGTTTTTTCGAACATTTGAGGCGAATAGTTGCGCTCTTTAACGAAAATGTTCGGGAAAAATGGCCAAAAGGAATTTTTCCGTAGTAGGGTCTCTATTCTTGGACAGCCTCCTAGTAGTAGTACAAAGACAGCACAAATAACGATCGCGATAGGGAATAAGACATCGGTTACATTTTCATTGCCTGCTTCAAATACGCTCTCCAGCCCCTCCAGGGAAAGCGCTATGCTGATTACAACCATACAACGGGTAATCGTTTTATGTACGTCGCCAGGTGTGTGCAGTTTTCTCTCATGTTCAATTTCTTCTTCGGTCAGATATCTACCGACAACACACACCGCTATGGCGATAACGGACTAGGTTATTGCATTGAGAATGTCTTTATTGACGCCCCCTTTAAAGAGGACAGTATCATAGATTCCATAAAATGCCTTTCCAGCAAGACTAAAAGCAGCCAGAATTAGCGTTAGACTTGCAAAGACATACAGTAGTGTCGTGACAATCAGAGTCAATCGGTGAGTCTTTCTACGACTATCTTTACCTAGGAGGCAGTTTTTCTCTATTATTTTATAACGCCAGGCTGTTATTAAACAGCCTGGCAAAACATACCAATAAAAGAGAGGTTAAAGACTCAGGCCACTGATTGCTGATAATCTACTGAAAAGTCATCCATAGACTGAATAACTTGCTGTGCATTGTCCTGATCATTTAACACAAAGCTACTCACACCTACGCGGTTTAGATAAAAAACCTGATCACGCATAAAATCGCCACTCACACGAATATCGCCCGTAAACCCAAAGCGACTGCGCAATAACCGCGCGTGAGTAAAGGCACGACCATCGGTAAAAACCGGGAAAAACAGCTCTAGCAATTGAAACTTCGCCAGATCATCTGCTATGTCTTCTATGATCACATCAGACTCTAGCCTTAGTCCCAGGTGACCACTTTGCTCAACAAGCAGGTCGCGCTCTTTTTTCCAGCGCGTTAATGAAACAATATTATAATCCGATGTCAGTGCTTCATCATCGGCAACAAACGTCCAGTCATCTTGGGTGACCGCTTTATTTTTAATGAGTTGCATAAACTTTCTCCTTAAATGGACGGACTCCAACACGTCTGAATGTGGCAAGAAATGATTCGTCTTCATGGCTGCGTTGCTGTAAATAAACTTCCAGCAAGGTTTTAACGACTGCGGTAATATCCTGTTTACTGACTGCAGGCCCCAGGCGTTCGCCTATCGCAGCATCATTTTCCGAGCTGCCGCCTAAAGTAACCTGATACCATTCAACGCCTTTCTTATCGACACCCAGTATGCCAATATGCCCGACGCTTTGATGCGCACAGCCATTCATGCAGCCAGAGATATTGATTTTCAAGTCACCCAGATCATGCACATAGTCCATCGAATCCAGTGTTTCATTGATCTCTTTAGCGACCCCAATGGAACCGGCATTGGCTAATGAACAATAGTCCAGTCCCGGACAGCAAATCATGTCTGTTGCCTTACCGATATTAGGTGTTGCTAGTTGCAAAGCGTCCAGTTGTTGCCATAAGCTGAATAAATCAGCTTGTGGCACATCGGCTAATACCAGATTCTGACGGTGCGTGACGCGAACCATGCCAAAGCTACATTGATCGGATAAATCTGCAATAGCATCAAGCTGACTATCAGTACAGTCGCCGGGAGGACAGTCTGGCGCTTTTAATGAAATATAAGCTGCCCGATAGCCGGCTATTTTATGGTCGGCGGTATTATGTTTTATCCAGATAGCAAAATCGGTGTTACTCGTCAGCTTGTCAGCATAACTTCTATCCTGCACCGCATTTAACTGATAGGCAGGCAGTGCAAATTGAAGCTGAATCTCTTCAATACGTGCAGCACTTAGCTCCATCGTGTCTTTAATTAAAGCCCATTCTGCCTCAATTTGTTTTGTAATTTTAGCAAGCCCGGTTTCTCTCACCAGAATTTTAATCCGCGCCTTGTATTTATTATCTCGGCGACCATAGAGGTTATAGACTCGTAAGATTGCTTCCAGATAAGACAGTAAATGCTGCTTATGTAAAAATGGCCTGACAACCTGCCCAATCACTGGTGTACGACCCAAACCACCACCCACAAAGACTTTAAAACCCACTTCACCCTGATCATTAGTAACGAGATGCAAGCCTATATCGTGAAATTGTGTAGCCGCGCGATCTTGCGTGGAACCACTGACTGCAATCTTGAATTTACGTGGTAAATAGGCAAATTCCGGATGTAATATCGTCCATTGGCGAATAATTTCACAATACGGCCGAGGGTCTTCCAACTCGTCGGTGGCAACACCTGCCAATTGATCGGACGTTGTATTTCTAAGGCAATTACCACTGGTTTGAATAGCATGCATCTGCACACTGGCGAGTTCTTCCAGAATATCAGGCACACGCTCCAGTGCCGGCCAGTTAAACTGGATATTTTGTCGAGTGGTAAAATGGCAAAAGCCCTTATCGTAATCACGGGCGATTGATGCCAATTTCCTGACTTGTTTGCTAGACAATAAACCATACGGCCCTGCAACACGCAATAAAGGAGCATGAGTCTGCACATACAGGCCATTCATTAAGCGCAGCGCGCGGAATTTATCGTCAGGTATTTCACCCTTTAAAAAACGTTCGGTTTGATCACGAAACTGCGTGACACGTTCGTTGATCAGAGTCTGATCTTTATCGCTATATTGATACATATGAATGTGCTTATTCATGCGGGTTACAGAGAATTATTAATCATATACTGCCAGCGATTAAATGACAATTTAATTATAAAATGCTATTATAATTGGTTGAATTTTTACTGTATCCCAATAAGAATAATTTATAAATTAAGAGCCTAGAGGAGGTCGTGTGTTTCGTTTATTTTTGATTTTTGCTGCGCTGTTTTGTATGCCGCAGTTAGCAATGGCTGAAGAGCAAATTGCTAATTTAGGCCTGACTGGAACAGAGCGTGGTATTTATAGTGTACTCATTTTCATCATCGCTTATGGCTTTGTCATGGCAGAAGAATTTACCGGTTTACGAAAATCCAAGCCGGTTATTATTGCTGCTGCCATCATCTGGGCTCATGCTGCTGTTTTAGCTGCAGAAGCTGGAGTTTCTACCGAAGCCTTACATGAAGCTTTTGAGTTTAACCTGAAAGAATATGCCGCATTAATGCTATTCTTGCTGGTTGCCATGACTTATATCAATGCCATGGCTGAGCGCAATGTATTTGAAGCGCTACGTTCATGGATGATTAGAAAGGAATTTGGCTATAAAAAACTATTCTGGATTACCGGGATTATTACCTTCTTTTTATCTGCGGTTGCCGATAACTTGACTTCAGCCCTATTGGTTGGAGCTGTCGTATTAGCGGTGGGTAAAGATAATGAAAAATTTGTTGCCATTGGCTTTGTAAACCTGGTAGTTGCCGCTAATGCCGGTGGTGCGTTTAGCCCATTTGGTGATATTACTACCTTAATGGTATGGCAAGGGGGTTATGCTGAATTTTTTGATTTCTTCCAGTTATTTATTCCTTCGGTTATTAACTATATTATACCCGCGTACTTTATGTGGCTAGCTGTGCCCGATGAGCAGCCAGCAGCCTCAAATGAAGCCGCTGTTGTGTTAAAACCAGGTGCAATTCAAGTCTGTGTTTTATTCGCATTAACAATTGTCACTGCCGTTAGCTTTAAACAAGTACTACATTTGCCACCTTTTATGGGTATGATGGCCGGCCTTGGTGTATTAATGGTCTACGGCTTTAGACTCAAAACTCTCTATAGCTCTGGCGAAGGTGAAGAGCGTGAGGAATTTGATATCTTCGATAAAGTGCGCGATGCTGAGTGGGACACCTTATTCTTCTTCTTTGGCGTCGTATTTGCCGTCGGTGGTTTGGGCTATATCGGCTATCTCGAGTTAATCGCGGCAGGTATGTACGATGGACTGGGGCAAACGCCTGCCAATATCCTGGTTGGGATTATCTCTGCTATTGTTGATAATATCCCGGTGATGTTTGCAGTACTAAGCATGAACCTGGATATGGATTTATACCAATGGTTATTAGTTACCTTAACAGCAGGTACTGGTGGCTCTATGCTATCAGTTGGCTCTGCTGCAGGTGTTGCGTTAATGGGCTCATCTAATCATAAATATACTTTTTTCAGTCATATCAAATGGACACCAGTCATTGCATTGGGATATTTTGCCAGTATTTTTGCGCATTATTTAATCAATAGCTAAAAAGTTAAATAGAGTCGTAGGATGCTGCTTTTGACCGCACGATAACAAGCGGACTAAAGCAGCGCCATAAGCTAATTGATTTATTAGAACCTGTTTTTTAAAAAAAGGGAGTAGAGTTATATTCTGCTCCCTTTTTTTATTTGTAAAATAATCTAAATACTAGATATGACCCAGCACAGTTGGCAACAATCGTTTGCAGCTTATATACGCCCGCAGGTTTTGGGCATGTCTTTTCTTGGCTTTTCCGCTGGCCTGCCGTTTCTATTGGTTTTCTCAACGCTCTCGGCATGGTTACGTGATACCGGCGTCACCTTGTCAGTCATTGGTTTTTTTAGCTGGGTCGGAATCACCTATTCCATTAAAGTTATCTGGGCACCAGTCGTTGACCGTCTACCATTACCTTTTTTAACTAGGTTACTCGGCAAAAGGCGTAGCTGGATGCTACTGGCACAAGTCGGCATTGCTGCCGGACTAATGGTCTTGGCGGAACTGGATCCGCTCAGTCAAATTGAGTTAATCGCTATCACAGCTGTCGGCATCGCATTTTGCTCGGCAACACAGGATATAGTGATTGATGCCTATCGTATTGAGTCCATCGAAGCAGAATACCAGGCAGCAATGGCAGCCATGTATGTGTTTGGCTATCGAGTGGCTCTGTTAGTGGCAGGTGCGGGCACTTTTTATATTGCCGAATATATAGGCTGGAATGCTGCCTATTCGGCTATGGCTCTGTTTATGTTTATTGGCATGGTGACTACTTTATTAAGCCGCGAACCAGAGCACCAACAGGATGATAAAAGAATTGCACAGCAACAAAAAATTGAAAGTGCACTCGGCGTGCAAACTCAAAAAGGGGTACTGCAACGATTGAGCACCTGGTTTTCTGATGTTGTAGTTAGCCCCTTTGCCGATTTCTTTGTGCGTAATGGCAGCACGGCCATCTGGATTCTGGCTTTGATTGCGCTGTATAAAATGAGCGATATCACTATGGGTGTCATGGCTAACCCATTTTATCTGGATTTAGGCTTTAGCAAAAAGGAAATCGCCGATATCAGCAAGATTTTTGGTTTTTTTATGACTATCTTTGGCGCTGCTTTAGGTGGTGTACTGGTATTGCGCTATGGCCTTATGAAGCCCTTATTATTAGGTGCGGTACTCGTTGCCAGCACTAATTTATTATTTGTCTTGCTAGCGCTTTTAGAACCCAATCTTAGCTTACTGGCTGTTGTAATCAGTGCGGATAACTTAAGTGGTGGAATCGCAACTGCTGTATTTATCGCGTATTTATCCAGCTTAACCAATAGTGCTTACACCGCAACCCAATACGCCTTGTTTAGCTCGCTGATGACTTTACCGGCTAAATTACTCGGTGGCTTTTCTGGTCTGATTGTTGATGGCTATGGCTATGCAATGTTTTTTTTATATGCATCATCTGTTGGCTTGCCGGCAATCATATTGGTGCTCATATTGATTCGTTTGCAAAATACTACCAAAGCCGAAAACACAGCACTGTAGAGTGGACTATAGTCCACTCATTGTCAAAACCTAACTATTAGGTCATTTGTTTACCCACTTGAACTTGTGCTTTAAGAGAGTATCTACATTTAATTTATTTAATGCGCTTCGTCCCAGTTTATCCCTACACCAATATCCACCACCAAGGGTACTGCTAATTCAGCCGCCTCACACATTGATTGACGGATAGTAGTACTATATTCTTGAACTTTGTTACCGGGGATTTCAAAGACTAGCTCATCATGCACCTGCATAATCATTTTTGCATCGACCTGTTCTTCTTGTAACCATACATCTGCCGCTATCATTGCCAACTTGATAATGTCTGCGGCTGTTCCCTGCATGGGCGCGTTAATCGCCGTACGTTCTGCATACTGCCTTCGGGCTGCATTTTTTGAGTGAATTTCGGGTAAGTACAAGCGCCGCCCCCATAAGGTTTCAACATAGCCCTGCTGCCTGGCTAAGTCACGGGTATCATCCATATACTGCTTAACGCTTGGGTAGCGGGAAAAATATAAATCAATATATTCCTGCGCCTGAGAACGCCCCAGACCTAGCTGTTTTGCCAGACCATAGGCTGACATGCCATAAATCAGACCAAAGTTAATCGCTTTAGCGGAACGACGTAAATCTGTGGTCACTTGCTCCAGGCTAACAGCAAACACCTCGGCAGCTGTGGCTTTGTGTATATCCTCGCCTTTGGAAAAAGCATCTAACAGTCCTTTATCCCCGGATAAGTGCGCCATAATACGCAATTCAATTTGCGAATAATCAGCCGCGACTATTTTATAACCTTCTGGCGCAATGAAAGCCTGGCGAATTCTGCGCCCTTCAGCACTGCGCACCGGTATATTTTGTAAATTAGGATGCGAAGACGATAAGCGCCCCGTAGCAGCAACCGCCTGATGATAGGAGGTGTGTACTCGACCTGTTTTTGCACTAATTTGTAGTGGCAATTTATCAGTATAAGTTGATTTCAGCTTACTCATACTGCGGTGCTTTAAAATCAGTTCCGGCAGAGGATAATCTTCTGCTAGCTCCTGTAACACTGATTCTGCGGTAGACGGCTGACCTTTCGGTGTTTTCTTTAACACCGGGAGCTTTAATTGATCATATAGCACATTCTGAATTTGTTTTGGCGAAGCGATATTAAAACTCTGTCCAGCCAAGTCATGCGCCTGCTGTTCTATCGCCATAATATGATTGGCTAGTTTCATGCTTTGCTGTGCCAGCATATCACTATCAATCAATACGCCGTTACGCTCCATCCGCGAAAGAACATTCAATACAGGGAGCTCAATGTTCTCATAAAGGTCAAGCAGCTCCAGATGTTCGGCTAGTTTTGGTGCTAATACATGATGCAGAGCCAAAGTAATATCCGCATCTTCAGCAGCATACGGCGCAGCCTGCTCCAGCGGAACTTCTGCAAAGCCTATTTGCTTCACTCCTTTACCCGCAACATCTTCATAATGAATAGTGCTACGATTTAGATAGGTTTTCGCCAGGTCGTCCATATTATGCCGGGTGAGAGTACTATTAAGCACATACGACTCCAACATAGTATCCTGTTTAATACCTTGTAAAGCTATGCCGTAGTTGGCCAAAACATTAGCGTCATACTTCATGTTTTGGCCAACTTTAGCCTGGGTAGGGTCTTCTAATAATGGCTTCAATTTCTGCAACACCCGATCTCGGGGTAACTGCTCAGGAACCCCCGGGTATTCATGCGCAAGAGGAATATAAGCTGCTTCACCTTCAGTAACAGCAAAAGATACCCCGACAATTTCAGCGACACTGTAATCCAGGCTGGTGGTTTCAGTATCAAATGCAAATAATACAGACTGCTTTAATTTGTCCAGCCAATGATCGAACTGTTCCCAGTTAACTATCATTGTATATTCTGCTGTGTTAGTTTCTGTTGGCACAGGCTGATCAGCAAGCGGCTTCACTTGCTGATCAGCTGGTTCCTGCAGTAATATTTTTGACCATGCTGAAAACCCCAAGGCTGCAACCCGCTCCTGTAAGTCCGCATTATCTACCGGACTACAGCGCAAATCTTCTATTCGGTAAGGTAACCCCAGGTCACATTTAATCGTTGTCAATTGCTTGGACAGAGGTAAATCGGCAAGGCTGGCACGCAGGTTTTCTCCCACTTTACCTTTGATTTCATCTGCGCAAGCTATTAAATTTTCCAGAGTTTCATATTGTGCTAGCCATTTTGCTGCCGTTTTTGGGCCTACTTTAGGCACTCCGGGAATATTATCTGCGCTGTCGCCCATTAAGGCTAAATAGTCGATAATTTGCGCGGGAGTTACGCCGAATTTATCGATGACCCCCTGCTCATCCATGGTGGTATTAGACATGGTATTTTCCAAGGTCACTTGGGCGCAGACCAATTGCGCCATATCTTTGTCACCTGTTGAGATAACGACCTCGAAGCCTTCTGCAACAGCAAGATTTGCCAATGCTCCTAATACATCATCCGCTTCTACCCCCGGCTCCATAATAAGCGGTAAACCCATTGACCGAATCAAATCGTGCAACGGCTCAATCTGCACTCTTAGATCATCTGGCATGGGAGGGCGGTGCGCCTTGTACTCACTATACAGTTCATTTCTAAATGTACCGCCGGGCGCATCAAATACCACGGTAAAGTAATCCGTTTTATGATCTTTGATTAAACGACGCAACATGTTTGCGACTCCAAAAATCGCATTCGTTGGCAAACCTTCAGCGTTACTTAGGGGAGGGACGGCATGATAGGCGCGGTACAGAAAGGAGGAACCATCAATCAGCAGGAGTTTTTTTGGCATAAGTCTGTTATTTAAAATGTAGTCGTGTGTTCTGTTGTAGCTTCGTTTTGCTGGGCAAAATAAGAGCCACCGACGATAAACGCCATAAATAATATAAATATAATTGAAGTGATATATCTCACCTTTTTACCCGTTTTGTACGCACTCATAAACTTTACCTATTGTTCACTGTCAAAAATCTAACTTATTGCCAGTATCGTCATAAATAGCCACAAACCCAGTTCCATTGAAGATAATAATAAGCGTAGATATTCGCTTATTTTCCAGGCCATAATAAAACTTGTGAGAAATAAAGTCATCAAACTCACGGCTAACATTGCAGCATAAACTTTAAAGGCCTGGCCGCCTTTGGCTTTATGTCATTGCACAAAAAAACGATGCTAATTTGTCCTTTTAATCTCTAGCTTCGCTACAAAAGGGTTGCTAGTCGACTCTAATCTGACATCTAATTTAGCACCCGTCCATTCAAAATAGAAGGAGTTCCCTGCCTGCTTTATTTTTTCTACCCCAGAGGACACCTTTAAACCGCGCCTATTTAATTCCTGAACGGCTAGGAGGCTGTCCAAGAATAGAGACCCTACTACGGAAAAATCCCTTTTGGCCATTTTTCCCGAACATTTTCATTAAAGAGCGCAACTATTCGCCTCAAATGTTCGAAAAAACTGACTCAAAAAGGCTTTCCCTCGCTACGGCTTCTATTCTCGGACAGCCTCCTAGTGCAGACAACCATGTTTTATTATTTTGCATCGACTCTCTTAGCGGCAACAGAATCGTTTGCGTCTCATAACCCCCTTTTATTCCCCCAGGTATACAGAGCACCGGTAATCACAAATAGCATTGCAACCGGTAAAATAAAAGCCGCTAAAGCCATATGCGCCTTTACTAACAAAACACGGTCTAAAGACTTTGTACAAACCTTTTTCCCATTCAAATATTAACAACTGATTTTATCAGTTTAGGTGCGGCACTTACTGATTTATTCTCAACTAAAGCCAGTTTATGAACAAATTTTCGATACTACCCAAGACTGGACTAGGAGACCTAAAAGAAAGCGGGCTAGACATGACGCTATAATTAACGCCTGAAAAAACAGTCACCTCTTTGAACCACGAAAAACACGAAAGGTAAAGCAGCCTTAATCCGACCTACTGCCAAATAGCGCAGTTCCAACACGTACAATCGTTGAGCCTTCAGCAATAGCGGCTCTTAAGTCGCCAGACATACCAAAAGAAAAAGTGTTAAGCTCAGGCTTGTTTAAGTGTTTTATAGCTTGATATAGCAAGTGATACGGCTTGCATTGCTGCTTATAATCAGTTGCCGGTTGTGGTATTGCCATCACCCCACGTAACTTAAGATTAGTTAGTTTAGAAACCTGTTCAACTGCATCGGCTAATTCATCAAGTTGAAAGCCCGATTTACTGGGCTCATTGCTAATATTCACCTGCAGGCAAACATTTAGTGGCGGTAAATTGGCTGCTCGCTGCTCATTAAGGCGCTTAGCGATCTTTATCCGGTCTACGCTATGCACCCAGTTGAAATGTGCCGCAATTTGCCGAGTTTTGTTGGACTGTATCGGGCCAATAAAATGCCAGCAAATTTGATAACAGCTGAGTTCTTTCTGCTTTAACAGCGCTTCTTGTAAATAGCTTTCGCCAAACTGCCTTTGCCCTGCCTGATACGCTTTAATAATATCTGCTGCTGGTTTGGTTTTACTAACTGCGAGCAATTGCACTGAACATACATCCCGTCCAGCATCAGCCTCTGCCTGCCGAATATCAGCGTTAATTTTGTCTATTTTCTTAGCTTGTAATGTCATGTATTAATCAGTGTATCTCAATTAAGTTGTTATTATTAAACACTACTACTTTAAAAAGTTAAAGACATAAGCTACTGTATAAACAATAACATTACTATTATTTCTTCTTCCCCTCTGGAGTTTCGATGGATATTGCTGAATTACTTGCGTTTTCTGTTAAAAATGGTGCCTCTGATTTGCATTTATCTGCTGGCCTTCCACCCATGATTCGAGTTGACGGAGATATTCGTCGGGTTAATATCGACGCTTTTGACCATAAAGTAGTGCATGCACTTATTTATGACATTATGAATGATAAACAGCGGCGCGATTATGAAGAATTTTTTGAAACGGATTTCTCGTTTGCATTACCTGGTTTAGCTCGATTTCGTGTCAATGTCTTTAACCAGGAACGCGGTGCAGCCGCTGTTTTTAGAACCATTCCCTCTGAAATATTATCCTTAGAGAACCTGGGCGCCCCTAAATTCTTTACAACATTAACTGAAAAATCTCGCGGCCTGGTATTGGTCACAGGTCCGACAGGCTCGGGTAAATCAACAACGCTGGCAGCAATGGTTAATCATATTAATCTTACTCGATACGAGCATGTGCTAACCATTGAAGACCCGATCGAATTTCTGCATACCAGTCAAAAATGTCTAATCAACCAACGAGAAGTACATCGGGATACCCAAAGTTTTAATGCCGCATTAAGATCGGCCCTAAGGGAAGATCCTGATATTATTTTAGTCGGTGAGATGCGTGATATTGAAACCATACGGCTGGCACTGACAGCGGCTGAGACAGGGCATCTGGTTTTTGGAACTTTACACACTACCTCTGCAGCTAAAACTATCGACCGTATTATTGACGTATTTCCTGCTGCAGAAAAAGAGATGATTCGTTCCATGTTATCCGAATCATTACAGGCGGTTATCTCGCAAACCTTATTAAAAAAAATTGGCGGTGGACGTATTGCTGCACATGAAATTATGGTCGGTACCCCTGCGATTCGAAACCTGATTCGTGAAGCAAAAGTAGCGCAAATGTATTCAGCTATTCAGACAGGCCGGCGTGATGGTATGCAGACTCTGGATCAAAACTTGAAAGAGCTGGTAGATGCTGGAAAAATAACATCCAAGGCCGCTATGGTTAAGGCTGTCAGCAGAGATATGTTCCGTTAAAGTTACACTGGAGAATAATATGGACTTTGAGCAGTTATTAGAATTGATGCGCACGCAAAAAGCATCCGATTTATTTATCACTGCAGGTCGCCCTGCTGCTTTAAAAATTGACGGTAAAATAAAAGATGTTTCAAAAAAACCTCTCACCGAAGAGCAATCCATGCTGCTAGTAAAAAACATCATGACTCAACGTCAGCGTGATGATTTTGACAATACCAAGGAATGTAATTTTGCTATTAGCCGTAGTGGCCTAGGTCGTTTCAGAGTCAGCGCATTTACGCAAAGAGATGCTGCCGGCATGGTGCTAAGAAGGATAGAATCCGATATTCCAGACTGGGAAAGCCTACACCTTCCGCCTACGCTAAAAGACGTGATCATGGAAAACCGTGGGCTGGTTTTATTTGTTGGTGCCACAGGTACAGGTAAATCTACTTCCTTAGCCTCTTTAATCAAGTACCGTAATCAAAACAGTAGCGGACATATTATTACCATCGAAGACCCTATCGAATTTGTTCACCCACATTTAGGCTGTATCATTACTCAGCGCGAAGTGGGCATGGACACCGAATCTTACGAAGTGGCCCTAAAAAACACTCTCCGCCAGGCTCCCAACGTGATTCTTATTGGTGAAATCCGTACCCGGGAAACTATGATGCACGCTTTAGCCTTTGCCGAGACAGGACATTTATGCTTATCTACATTACATGCAAACAATGCGAACCAGGCGCTTGATCGTATTCTGCATTTCTTTCCTGAAGATATGCATAGTCAGGTGTTTATGGATCTGTCACTGAATTTAAAAGCAATTATAGCCCAGCAACTGGTTGCCCGGGCGGATGGTAAAGGTCGCTATCCCGTGATGGAAATTCTTTTAGGTACGCCGCTGGTTAGCGATCTGATTCGCAAAGGTGACGTACATAAATTAAAAGAGCTAATGAAGTCTTCCAAAGAACTAGGCATGCAAACCTTTGACCAGGCTCTTTATGACTTATATACGTCTGGAAAAATTAGCTATGAGGATGCGATTAATGCAGCCGACTCCAAAAACGAGGTCCGCTTGATGATCAAACTGGGAGCACAGACTAATTTTGCAGCGGGCGATCAGGAAATAAATCTAACCAATATTGAAGAGGGTGAAAGTAGAAACCTGCGTTTTTAAGTAAGGTGATTGTCGGAAAATAATATACCCGATTGCGCAGGATTTTTTATTCATCTTCAAAGCACGACTACAGGCGCATAATTGCGCTATATTCCTGTGGCCGCAACGCCAAAGAAGGGTAAGTAAGCAAGTTGTTCTTTGACAGAAATCGCCTAAAGCCCGCTCTACAATTCAATAAAGTCTTGTTGGCGCCACGCTTCATATAAGGTGACGGCTACAGTATTGGACAAATTCAGACTACGACTTGCAGGTAACATTGGCAAACGCAAGCGCTGCTGTTCCGGTAAAGAAGTTAGAATACTATCAGGTAAGCCTCTCGTTTCGGGGCCAAACATCAATACATCGCCCAATTGAAACTTAGTATCTGTATAACATTGCTTAGCCTTGGTAGTTAATGCATAGACCTTGGCGTATTGCTCACTTGCTAAAAAGGCATTGATATCCTTATGTACCCTAATGTCAGCCCACTCGTGATAATCCAACCCAGCCCTGCGTAACTTTTTGTCATCCAACTCAAAACCTAGTGGCTGGATTAAATGTAATTTAGCACCCGTATTAGCACATAGGCGAATAATGTTACCGGTATTCGCGGGTATTTCTGGCTCAAAGAGAACAATATTAAACATTGATAATTTTAAAGTAGCAATCAATTCTTAAGCAAAAAAACCCAATGTATTTGTGTAAATACATTGGGCCTTCACATCCAGCTGTTAATTATTTAACATTTATTGCCTTCAAGTTCCAGATTTCATCACTATAACTCTGGATAGTACGGTCAGTAGAAAATTTTCCGCTATTTGCTGTATTAATAATACTCATACGCGTCCAGCGGTCTTTATCCTGATATGCTTCTTCAACACGTTTTTGTGCATCAATAAAGCTACGGAAATCTGCAATCGTCATCCACATATCGTCTGAACTCTTAATGGAATTGATGACATCGTCAAAAATACCCTGTTCACACTGATTAAAATGTCCACTTTCAAGTAGGTGCATCACGCGCTGCAATTCTTCATCCTGAGCAATAATTGCCATTGGATCGTAATGATGACGCATTTCTTCAACTTCAGATTCCGTTAAGCCAAACTTAAAGAAATTATCATCACCTACTTCTTCGCGGATTTCTATATTAGCCCCGTCTAGCGTACCAATCGTTAAAGCGCCGTTCATCATAAATTTCATATTACCGGTACCAGAAGCCTCTTTACCCGCAGTAGAAATTTGCTCCGATAAATCAGCACCAGGACATATTTTTTCCATTGCTGAAACACAATAATTTGGCATAAAGACCAGTTTTAACTTTTCGCCAACATCCGGGTCAGTATTAATCACCTTTGAAATATTGTTAATCAGCTTAATAATACGTTTCGCCATGTAATAACCTGGTGCAGCCTTACCTCCAATCAATACACAACGATCTGTCCAGTTATCAGTATCACCGCGTTTGATTCTGTCATATAGGTGTATTACATGTAATACATTTAACAATTGACGTTTATATTCATGAAAGCGTTTTACCTGCACATCAAATAATGCATTTACATTAAGATCAATATCATGTTCAGTTTTCTTAAAATTGATTAAATTTTGCTTGGCAGATTGTTGTAATTCATACCATTTTTTGCAAAACTTCTCATCATTAAGAAATTTTTCCAGTTTTTTAAGTTCAGACAAATCAGTAACCCATTTATCACCAATTGATTCGGAAATAAAATCAGCTAAGTCTGGATTACATGCTGCTAACCAACGTCTTGGTGTTACACCGTTAGTTTTATTGTTAAATTTTCCAGGCCATAAATCATAGAAATCTTTAAACAAACCTTCTTTTAACAAATGAGAATGTAATTCTGCTACACCATTCACTGAAAAACTGCCGACGATAGCAAGATACGCCATTCTTACATGCTTATCACCATGCCCTTCTTCAATCAAAGACATACGAGCCAAGCGTTCAGAATCACTAGGCCAGCGTGCGGATACCTCAGCTAAAAAGTGAGCATTGATTTCAAAGATAATCTCCATTACGCGTGGCAATAAAGACTGAAACAAACCAACTGACCATCTCTCTAGTGCTTCAGGCAATAAAGTATGGTTTGTATAGGCCATGGTTTTTTGCACGATATCCCAAGCATCAGCCCACTCTAAGCGATGGTTATCAATCAACAAACGCATTAATTCAGCGACCGCAACACTAGGGTGTGTATCGTTTAATTGAAAGCAGTTTTTTTCTGCAAAGTGGGTAAAGTCATCCCCATGTCGCCCTACCCAGTTGGCAACAATATCCTGTAGACTTGCTGATGCCAATAGATACTGCTGCTGTAAGCGCAATGCCTTACCATTTTCATTAGCATCATTCGGGTAAAGCACCATACTAATATTTTCAGCTGTATTTTTTGCTGCGACCGATTCAGCATACGCACCCGCATTAAATTCATCCAATTTAAATTCTTCAGTGGCTGTTGCTTTCCATAAGCGCAAAGTATTAACTGTACCATTTTTATAGCCAGGAATCGGTGTATCATAGGGTACTGCCAAGATATCATCAGTATCAACCCACATTCTTTTCTTGCCACCCTGGTCATTTATGGCATCCACAACCTTACCGCCAAACTTGATACGCACTGTGTATTCCGGACGTTCAATTTCCCATACATTGCCATTTTTTAGCCAATGATCAGGGCGTTCCACTTGTTCCCCATTAACAATTGCCTGCGTAAACATACCGTATTCATAACGCAAACCATAACCGGTAACGGGTAATTGTAGTGTCGCACAACTATCTATAAAGCAGGCGGCTAATCGACCTAAGCCACCATTACCCAGACCAGCATCAGGTTCACTGTCAATTAATTCTTCAATATCAAGACCTAAGTCATACATCGCTTGCGTTACTTCATCAGTAACACCCAGATTAAGCATAGCATTACTCAGTGTACGCCCCATTAGATATTCCATGGATAAATAATACGCTTTCTTACAATCTGTCTCTCTATAAGTGTTATAAGTATCTTTCCAGCGCTCTACTAAACGGTCACTAATCGCCAATGAAAGTGCTTCATAAGCATAATGTGGTGAACGACAATTCTGATCACGACCTAAGCGATGGCTGTAATAACGTTTAAAGTCAGCGACAAAATCTTTTTTACCTAAGCCGAGTTTAGGTAATTTTGTTATATCAGAGCAAGGTTTGCTTTTTTTAAAAGTATTAATTGGCATGGTTTTGACAAGATAAAAATAAAATTTTGATTCCAGAGAATACGCGGCGCCAGCAGCAAACTAAATAATTTCACCGAACATATAAGCGGCATGGGGACTTTAATTATTTTTTACTGCTCTACTATTCCACGTATAGTAATGATGTATTATTTGCCCAGATCAGAATAAAAATAGCCCGCATAATAGAGTTTCATCGCTATTATTCTAGAATCATTAGTTGTTGATGGTTTCTAGAGCACACTCTTGATTTCATAGCACTTCAAAAAAATACTCGCTTAACCTATGGCGAGAAGCTAGGGTTTCCTCAAAGCAGTTTGAAACCAATAGCTTGCACATAGCGCTACGCTCAGTTTATTTTTCTAGGATTATGAAATTAAACAATATAACTCACGAAAATCAGGTATTCTGCTAGACGAATGATAACTACAGTTTACCGTGACACTGCTTGTATTTCTTCCCTGAGCCACATGGACAAGGTTCATTACGACCTACCTTTCTATCTTCCCTAACAAAAGGTGTTTCTGTATCATCTGTTGTGTTATTTTCCTGCCCGACTCCTTGCCTGCTTTCTGCTTCTCCGATCTCGCTGTCGGCTTCTGCATGTTCAAAATGCATTTCCTGAGGCGCTTGACGCTGTTCATCTATAGCATCGACTTCCTCTTGTTCTGTGACTTTCACTTTTGCGAGAATACTGATGACTTCATATTTCATTTGGTCCAGTAATCCGGTAAACATCTCAAAAGCTTCGCGTTTATATTCCTGCTTGGGGTCCTTTTGTGCATAGCCTCTAAAATGAATCCCCTTGCGCAAGCTATCCATGGCAGCCAAATGTTCTTTCCAGCTATTATCCAGAACCTGAAGCATCACTGATTTCTCAAAATGACGCATAACATCTGCTGATGTCTGCTCCTCCTTATTTGCATATTCTTTGGCAATAATATCTATTATTTCCGTCCGCAAAGACTCTTCGTGCAAGCTTGTATCATCCTTTAACATTTGTGCAACTGGAATTTCTACTTCAAATTCATCCAGTAAATGTGCTTCCAAACCACTAATACCCCACTGCTCTTCCATAGTCTTGGGTGGGATATATTTAGTGATCACTTCATTAATAACATCGTCTCGAATAACCTTGATAATGTCACTAATATCATCAGATTCCATTAGTTCATCACGCTGTTTATAAATCACTTTACGCTGATCATTCGCCACGTCATCATAGGCAAGGACTTCCTTGCGCTGATCAAAGTTTCTTCCTTCAACTTTTTTCTGCGCATTTTCAATTGATCGCGTCACCCATGGGTGCTCAATTGCTTCGCCTTCTTCCATGCCCAGTTTTTTCATTAAACCTGCTACTCTATCGGAAGCAAAAATGCGCATTAAATCATCTTCCAATGACAAATAAAAGCGCGTAGAACCTGCATCTCCTTGCCTTCCAGACCGACCGCGCAACTGATTATCAATTCTTCGTGACTCGTGTCGCTCCGAACCAATAACGTGTAGACCGCCACTTTGTTTTACGTGTTCATGTCGGTCTTGCCAATCTTGTTTGACTTTATTGACGTCAGTTTCCGCAGCATTCTCACCGAGTACAAGAATTTGCGCATCCAAATTCCCGCCTAGCACAATATCTGTTCCACGACCTGCCATATTGGTTGCAATGGTTATTGCGCCAGGCATTCCTGCCTGCTCAATAATATGCGCTTCTCGTTCATGTTGCTTAGCATTAAGTACTTCATGCTTAATATTAGCTTTATTCAGTATGCTTGAAATCAATTCTGAATTTTCAACCGAGGTAGTACCTACTAGAACTGGTTGTTCCCTTTTAACGCAATCTTTAATATCTTCCGTAATAGCAAGATATTTCTCTTTGGCTGTCAAATAAATTAAATCGCCTTTGTCATCTCTTACCATAGGTCTGTGAGTCGGTATCACAAGGACTTCAAGACCATATATTTTATTTAATTCAAACGACTCAGTATCAGCTGTCCCTGTCATTCCCGATAATTTTTCATATAAACGGAAATAATTCTGAAAAGTAATAGAAGCTAAAGTCTGATTTTCTTCTTGAATTCTGGTGCCTTCCTTCGCTTCCATCGCTTGATGCAAGCCTTCAGACCAGCGTCGCCCAGGCATAATACGACCAGTATATTCATCAACAATAATTACTTCATTGTTTTGCACAATATAATCGACATCACGATGAAATAAAGCATGGGCTCTTAACGATGCATTTAAATAGTGCATTAATCTAATATTGGCAGGTTCGTATAAACTCGCCCCTTCCTCCAATAGACCATGCTCTACTAACAGTTCTTCTATATGTATATGCCCAGCTTCGGTGAGGTGCAATTGTTTAGATTTCTCATCAATTGTATAATCGCCAGGTCCTTCTTCGTTCCCTTCTTTTTCACCTTCTTGTCGTTCAACTTTTGTTAAAAAAGGAACGATTGCATTTGTTTTTAAATAATTTTCAGTACTATCTTCAACAGGCCCCGAGATAATCAAAGGTGTTCTTGCTTCATCAATCAGAATTGAGTCAACTTCATCAACAATACCAAAGTGCAGACCTCTTTGTACTTTTTGATCCAGACTAAACGCCATATTATCGCGTAGATAATCAAAACCAAACTCATTGTTTGTACCATAGGTTATATCAGCGGCATAAGCCTCCTTGCGTTGCGCATGACTTAAATCACTGATAATGACGCCCGTTGTCAACCCCAGAAAGCCATATAATTGCCCCATCCACTCTGAATCCCTAGCAGCAAGGTAATCATTGACAGTAACAACATGAACTCCTTTTTCAGGTAATGCATTTAAATAAGCCGCTAGAGTGGCCATTAATGTCTTACCTTCCCCGGTTTTCATCTCGGCAATCTTACCGTCGTTGAGAACCATTGCACCAACTAACTGTACATCGAAATGTCGCATATTATATACGCGAGACGCGGCTTCTCTTACAGTTGCAAATGATTCCGGAATTAGACTATCTAGTTTTTCACCCTTGCTTAAGCGATCCCTAAATTCTTTAGTTTTTGCTTGTAGCTCAGCGTCTGATAATTGTGCATATTCTTCAGCTAATTTATTAACCGATGTTACTATTTTTCTTTTCTTTTTAATTAACCGATCGTTACGACTACCAACAACAAATTTAACAAGCTTACCTAGCATCCTTTTTACCCAAGTGTGTATTCTTAAAGAGATATTAACTCTGCAATTATAACCTGTTTCCATGGTATCGGACACAAACAATACAGTTTTAATTATTATGTCCTACACCTGCCTACATTTTCAACAAAACGTTAGACAAAAAAAAGCCCCTGTTACTTGCGTAACAGGGGCCTGTACTTCTAATTCCTACCCAGTATTAACTGAGTATTCTATTCATTAGATGAATGTTGGAATTAATGGAGCATCTACCTTAATCATTTGACGGTTACCATCTTCGTCGAAGAAGAATAGTAAGCCAGCAAAACGACTGTCTGGATCGTAGATCAAGTCAGCTAAACGGTAAACTTCCCATGCTGCATCAGAAGCTGTAACGTTAATAGTTCTAGTCTCGCCTGGAGCTAGAGGGCTATTATCATCAACAGTTAAACCTTCTTCAGCTAAAAGATCATCAGGATAACCTGTTTCATCTTCTAGTACATTAGGCTCTAGGAAACGTACAGATGCAGTCATGAACTCACCTAAACGAACCGCAGAATCACCATTGTTAGTTACCGTCAGAGTCATCTGCATAGCACGACCAGGAACACGGTAATTAGCATCTTCAACTGCTACTGTAATTGAAGTTTCAGGTAAATCTAATGGCTGAATACCACGCATCAAACCCGCTTGTAGCGGAGTTGTGATTGGATATTTATCATTAGTAGAACTCATACCAAATGCAGTAAGAGCCATAGTACCAACTGCAAATGCAATCGCAACTTTCTTATCGTTAGCACTGATTAAAGTATCAGCTTTACCAGATGTAATAGCGATATGACGTGGAATGAACATTGGACGCTTGATCCAGAACATCATCCAAGCTAAACCAATACCCATCCATAATGCATGCCAGAAGTATATATTATCTAATGAGTAATCTTCTAGATCAATTACATCACCAGTTAATGTAGTTAAAGGATTAGTGAAGTCTCTCATTGAACCAGTAACAGTTACCCATTTACCTGGACCAATAATTGGACCACCGCCTTTAACATTCATCATAGTATGAACGTGCCAGTCACCTGGACGACGTGCTTTTAGAAGAACTTTAAACGAGTAAGTATTACCAAGTTCAAGTGAAACTGAACGAGGCACTAACTGACCACCGATCCAAGAACCTGCACGAATAAATACAGGTCCCGGAATACCAATGTTCAAGAAAGCTATTTCTGGCTTATCAACAGTTTCAGGCCATCCCTCAAAAACGTGGAATTTACCTTCAATAACTACTGTTTCATTAACTACTACTTCGTCTTTTGACCAATTTAGGTCATACCAGTGAATAGTACGCATACGCATGAACGCTGCTTGAGACTTTTCACCATGTGCAGATGCTGTAGGCGTGTAGAACATCGCAGATGTTACAGCCAAAAGCAATGCGACAAATGATAGTTGAGCTATCTTGTCTTTTATTGTTTTCATATATCTCCTCCAAACTAGAGAAATTGATTTTCGTTTATCAATAAATATAATATTTATTGCGTTTTTAGTTATTATTAAATATTTGCAGGATCAACGAAGTCAGTCTTGTTAAACCAACGTCCGAAATAATGCCACAAGAAGTAAATAATGATACTAACGAAACCAGAGAAGAATGCAGATACTGGAGCAACATCTTTACCAAACGTTCTAAGTGTTCCTTTCTCTACCATTCTAATATACTCTGGAGTACCAGTACGTACATAGTGATAACCTTGTAAATCAGCTAAAGTCATCATCATACCGTTATATTCAACAGGTACGTGTAATGGAGCGACTGTAGGCCAGTTACCTGGGTAGAACAATAGTCCATATGCTAAACCACCAACTACAGCTGTTAAAATAAAGCTGCCTGAAAGCATTAACACAACATCAAGAACGATTGCACCTGGTACTAAGTTAGAAGGCCATACGAAATTTACTGGGAAATAAGTCCAACCCCAGAAGTTCAAATAACGGTTAACCCACTCACCAACCATAAGAGCCATAACAGCAATTACTGCGCCCATAGGCAGACGGTAACGGTACCAAAGCATTGATTGTACAGCAGCCGGAAAAGTAATTGATACGATTGGCGCTACAGTTACCCATAAACGTCTATCTTTCCAATCTGTCCAGAAATCCCAGTCACCACCAGTTAACATGTAGTGAATATGATATCCACCCAGTACTGCAGTGAATAGTGTAAAGAGAATCATCCAGTCCAACGTGCGTGAAACTTCTACCGCTTCAGCGCGTGAACGTACAGCTGATTGAGATGCACTCATTAGCTTACCTCCAAAAAATTATTGTTATTATCATTATCTCCCTTTCATCTCGCCATCTTGCGATGGCGAGAATAGGAGATAACAAGTTCTGTACTACTATTTTATTAAAAATCTAGCTTTTTATTAAGCTAAGTCTTTTTTAAGTAGTTTAGTTATTGCTTCAACTTCGATGTTTACAACACCCATAATCGCTAAAGCAGCCCATCCGAAGAATACGAAACCATAGTGAAGAGGTGCAACAAACAATTCTTCCATAAACCAGAAAGTATGTCCCCACTCATTCAAACCAACATTTGGAAGAATCATGAAAGGACCAATTACTGATACCATATACATAATAGAAAGACCTTCTTGGTAAGCAGGTAGTCTAGTTTTTGCATATAAGAAAGCAGCAACACCAGTAATGATGTATATAGGATATGACAAGTAGAATTCGATAATGTGACTAGGTGTAAAGTCAGTATCACGAACAATAGTTTGATGCCATGTACCGTCTTGCTCTGTGAAGTATGAAGCACCCCAGTAGATAGCCCAACCGTACATTACTAACCATATCCAATGAGTCATATGTCTTCTTAGCTCTTCACGCGGAGTGATTGACATCACTTTACGATCACGAGATTTCCACAAGTAACCCCAAATAGTTGCCGAGAGTGTTACCTCGATAACTAATTCGATATACAACATGTTCATCCAATATGTTTCGAACTCAGGTGCGAATGAATCTAAACCAGCAGACCATCCGTAAACACCTTCGTACCAACGAATAAATGAATAGAATACTAAATACAACATAAACCCTGCGATCAGGTTAGTTTTGTTTAGCAGCGGTGCTTCTGAAGCGTCAGCTTTCACTGAATCAGTTGTAGCAGCCATTATTACCTCCTAAAAGTAAACATTAAAATCTTTCGACTAATGCCGAAAGGGTTATTACATCCTGTAACATCAAAAATTATGATCACACAAATCCTTTTAAGTGCTGATAATTCTATCAACTTTACTCATCATGTCAAGAAAATCTGCAACTGCATTAACTCTGAATCGATACTATTAATTTAAACTTATGATTTACCACAATTTATAAAAAATAAATTTTTATAAATATTCCCTGTCGTCAATCTTTCTGCCTATTATTTACTATCAGTAAACACTTTAGCTACTGAATCAACATCAATTGTATAACATAGCTATTAACCCTAATCTATGCTTTACCTATTTACTTGGCGCTCCGCTAAGCCTACTTATTCTCAACAACCCGCTTAGACAACTCCTTATTAATTGGTTACTACTAATTTTTTTGCTTGCCATTACTACAATTTCTGCGTTGTTTTAACATGAAAGATCATGTTCAGCGCAACCAAGATTTGTGTTTTTGCTATATTATATAGTTACCCTTAAGCGTCATGATCATAATCTAAAGGAAACATTATGAATGTTTTAGCATTTGCTGCGAGCAGCAGCACACAATCAATCAACAAAAAATTAGTAAGGTATGCAGCCAGTTTACTGGAAGGAGCACAAGTTCAACTGTTGGACTTAAATGATTATGAACTACCATTATTTAGCGTAGATAAAGAGAAAAAACTTGGTCAGCCTCAACTAGCACATGATTTTGTTGCCAAAATTGGCGCTTGTGATGCACTCATCATCTCATTTGCTGAACACAATGGAACCTATACTGCGGCGTATAAGAATCTATTTGACTGGGGATCACGTATAAACAAGGAAATCTATCAAGATAAGCCCATAGTACTCCTTGCTACTTCCCCAGGCCCCGGAGGAGCCGGCAAAGTTTTGGAGGTCGCAGTTAATTCTATCCCTCATTTTAATGGCGACCTTAGAGCTAGTTTATCAATTCCGAGTTTTCATCAAAATTTTGATCCTGACAATAACTGCTTATCAAACTCAGCACTTAATGACGAATTAATTGCTGCCATCAGTAGCTTGCAGTAACGACTTGAACACACTTATATATATATTATCAAACTATTGTATGCTAAGCATATTAGCCATATAGCTGCAAAATGACGACAAATAAACACGAACTCAATAGTACTTTCAGAGCAGGGACGACTATCCGTACCTTGCTAGGTAGCCTGATTTTTTTATGCTTATGCCTGTCAAGTATTTCGAGTGAAGCAAAAAAACTGTATAAATACCAGGATAAGAATGGCGGCTGGCATTATACCGATAGAGCGCCACCCACAGCGCAAAGCAAGGAATTAAACGTAGAAGTTCGGCAGTTAAACGTTGCAACTAAACAGCGCGTCCACTTAGATCAGGCAGGCGAAAAGCATCGACCAGAATTTACTATTAGAAATGACTATTTTGGACCGATAGAAGTCGAAGTGGATCTTTCCGAACAAACAAACGTACGGGCTAACCCTCGCTTACCGAGAACTTTTGTGGTTCAACCAGGTATGTCAAAGCCATTATTTGTCATAGGGGCCATAGACAAATATCAGGGCTGGAGGTACGCTCTTAGTTATCGTTATTCGCTAGGCGAGCCCACAGCTCGGCATAATAAAAAAGCACACTATTACCCTCCGTTTTCCAGTTATAGAAAATTTCAAATTTCCCAGGCTTTTAATGGTAAGTTCTCACATACAGAAGCACAAAATAAATATGCAGTTGACTTGTCTATGCCAGAAGGATCTGAGGTTCATGCCTCGAGGACTGGAGTAGTAATGAGCCTGGAGAATGATTATTTCAAAGGAGGAACAGATAAACAGGCTTATAAGTCACGCGCCAATAGCATCAGAATATTACATGACGATGGCTCCATGGCTGTTTATGCGCATTTACAAGTCGACCGAGCGCAGGTTTATGCTGGCATGCGGGTCAAAGCAGGACAGTTAATTGCTTACTCAGGAAACACCGGATTTAGCTCGGGGCCACACCTACATTTTGCAGTGCAAGTAAATCAAGGAATGAACCTGGTATCCGTGCCTTTTGAATTCACTGATAGCCGGAGCAAGACATCGAAACCTAAATCGGGGCAATGGCTATCTGGGTTTACGGTGGAGCAATGATATCATTGTTTCTGTAGTCGCTGGATCAGGTATTCATACAGCGTATAAAATACCCAATCCCGTCCATTCCATTCCATTAATAACTATTTTTCCGTGACCTCTGCTACATCGAGCTTACGGTGTGTTATTGTAGTGATACACTCTAAATAGCTTTTAGAATAATTTCTATGAGCATCGGACAGACCTTGAGCCGAGCCAAAGCTCTCACGCAATTCGGCTAACACTTCTTCTGGCTTTTCAGATGTTTTAATTGAGATCATCTTGGCGTAGCCTTTATAAGCCGCCTTACGCATCGGGTCAAACGGTACCATTCCTGGCATTTTTTTTGAAGATAAGTCAACAATACAGTCGGTTGTGCTCTGCGGATCCAGGTGATAGGATTTAATATCGGGATCGTTACTTATTTGCTCTAATACTGTATCTTGATATTGATGTTGCTCAGAACAAGCGACTAATAATAGAGTGGAAAAGCTAATAATTAATATTTTTTTCATAAGTCCTAGTTAAAGTGAGTGTTTTGTAGCATCAATTTCTTGCATTGCATTGTTAATCCAGCCTTCTGCTTCGGCATTAATATCTTTGCTCTTGCGGTTTTCTGCAGCAATGGCAGGGCCAATTTTCACATGAATAACGCCCGGGTACTTTAAAAAACTATTGCGTGGCCAGAATTCGCCCGCATTGTGTGCAATAGGAATGATCGGAAAACCCGCGCGCTGGGCAAGTAAACTTCCGCTGGCACTAAATTTACCCTGCTCTCCTGGCGCCATTCTTGTTCCCTCAGGATACATGACCAACCAGTAACCCTCCCGAAGTCGCTTTGCCCCTTGTTTTAATAATTGTGATAAAGCCTGTTTAGGTGCCGAGCGGTTAATAGCAATCGGCTTTAAGGTAGCCATTGCCCAACCCCAAAAGGGTATCCAGAGCAAGGATTTTTTTAGCAAAATACTCGAAGGCGGTAATGCCTTCATTAAAAAAATAGTTTCCCAAGCTGACTGATGCTTACATAAGACAATGGCATTCTGTTCTTTGGAAATATTGTCCAAACCGGTGACTTGATAATTCAAACCACAAATCATTTTAGCCATAAGCATAACATAAGCCCCCCAGAATGAAGCCAGCTTATATTGCAGAGAAAAGGGTAATAACGCAACAATCAGCATTAATGTACCGACTATAATAGCTGCGATTAGCACCATAACGAAAAACAAACTGGAGCGACAATATAGTAAAAACTGGCTACCTTGATAGGATGTATTCTGCGGCGTCATAAAGATTCTCAAAATTAGGAACATTTAACTCAGGGTGTGCGGCCAGTGTTTTTTCGCCATTTCCTGTTCTAACAAGTAGTGCCTTTGCACCGGCGGCAATTCCCGCTTCTATATCACGCAATGAATCACCAATAAAGTAAATATCATCTAAAGCGACATCCGCGTCTTTGCTAAACTGAAGCAACATTCCTGGCTTGGGCTTCCTGCATTCACAGCCTGCATCAGGCAAATGCGGGCAGCAATAAATATGACTAATTTCACCACCTGCCGCCTTCACCATACGGATCATTTTAAGATGAATATCGGTTAATGTGGCATCGCTATAATGTCCCCGCCCAACCCCTGATTGGTTAGTGATAACAATCACCTGATAATCATTTTTACTGAGTAAAGCTATCGCTTTCAGACTGCCATCTATAGGCAGCCACTCGTCCGGTGATTTAATAAAGGCATCTGAATCATGGTTTATGACGCCATCACGATCCAACAGGACGTATTTCTTTTGTCTCATTAGCTTTGTAGCCTGGATATATCCGCAATTTGCAGAAATAACCTGGATAACTTGGTGAGCAAAGCCAAGCGATTCGCGCGCAGGTCTAAATCATCACACATTACCATGACATCATCAAAAAAGGTATCAACCTCCGCGCGTAATCCCGCAAGGCGATTTAATGCCGCTTGATAGTCTTTTGACGCTAATAATGGCGCCACATCTTTTTCGGCTTGTTCGGCTGAAGCTAATAGTGCAATTTCAGCTGCTTCGGCTAATTTCCCAACCGACTCAGCAGGCTTGTTATCTGATTTTCTCAGAATATTGCTGATTCTCTTATTAGCTGCAGCCAGACTTTCCGCTTCTGCTAACCCTCTAAAATTCTGCACTGCCTGTAAGCGACGCATAAAATCATACGGCTCCGTAGGTAAGACCGCAACAACGGCTTCAAATTCATCCGCTGTAAAGCCTTGATCTAGACAGTAACCTTTTAGACGCTCAAAAATAAAGGGGATCACTAAGCCGCGTGTTTTTCCTAAATCAAACTCATGTGTAAATTGCGTAAGCGCAAAATCAACACATTCGATTAAGTGGATTTCCAGTTTATTTTCTATCATGGTTCTCAATGCGCCTAAAGCTGAACGCCTTAGTGCATAAGGGTCTTTATCACCACTTGGTATTAAGCCGGCACTAAAAATACCAGTGAGCGTATCGATTTTTTCTGCAATGGATAGAATTTGCCCTGTCGCGCTACTAGCCGTCGGACTGCCCGAGCCTTTAGGGTAATACTGCTCCTCTATTGCCTGAGCCACTTCGACCGATTCGCCATCAGCCAGGGCATAATAGCGCCCCATTAAACCTTGTAGGCTTCCGAACTCTTCAACCATATTGGTAACTAGGTCGGTTTTTGCTAGCTTAGCCGCGCGCCTTACATGGTCAGCGTCAGTATCTATGCTATTGGCAATAAACTCGGCAAGGTTTTCTACCCGCTGAGATTTATCTGCCAGACTACCTAATTTCTTCTGGAAGATAATACTGCCTAGCTGCTCAACTCGTTCTTCCAGTCGTAATTTACGATCTTGGTCCCAGAAAAATTCCGCATCAGCCAGACGCGGCATAACCACACGCTCATTACCTTTCTGGATAGACTCAGGTTTTTTGCTCTCAATATTACTAAAGGTAATAAAGTGCGCCAACAAATCACCCCTGGCATTTTTAACCGGAAAATATTTCTGATTAATTTGCATGGTGGTAATCAATACTTCGTCGGGTAGTGCCAGATAGCGGGTATCGAAAGTTCCGGTAATGGGGACCGGGAATTCATTCAGCGCAGCAATTTCTTCTAATAAATCTTCTTCTATATGCGCAATACCATCAACCGCTGATGCAGCGCTATTAGCAGCATCACGAATTAGTTGCATACGCTGATTAAAGTCTGCGATGACTTTACCCTGCTCAAGTAAGATGCTTTCATATCTCAAAGGCGCGTCAATAGTAATCGCCTCAGGCGCATGAAAGCGATGCCCATAAGTGGTGTTGCTAGTGCTTAAACCTAAAATTTCAGTATTAATGATGTCCTGACCATACAGCAACACAGCCCAATGCACTGGGCGTACAAATTCAATATTAGATGAGCCCCAGCGCATACGTTTAGCGATAGGTAGCTGGCTAATGCTTTTGCTAATAATCTCCGGGATTAAAGCGTCACTAGCTTGACCTTTTACCTTTTGGGTAAAGCTCAGCCATTCTCCCTTATCAGTTTTTACCGTGCTTAATTGCTCTACAGTTGTACCGCAGCTTTTAGCAAAGCCCAAAGAGGCTTTACTTGGCTCACCTTCTGCATTAAAAGCGGCTTGCAAAGCCGGGCCGCGTTTTTCAATGCGTTTATCTGCTTGCGAGCTGACCAGATCTTTAATTAATACCGCAAGACGGCGCGGTGTTGCATAGGCAATAGATTCACCAAAGCTTAAATCCGCGTGAGTAAGTCCTTGCTGAATATTTTTCAACAAGGCATCACTAAGCTTGCGTAATGATGCAGGCGGCAATTCTTCACAGCCTAGTTCAAATAGCAAGTCCTGAGTATCGCTCATGCTGCTTCCCCAGATTCTTTTACCATAGGAAAACCAAGCGCTTCACGACGCGCATAATACGTCTCAGCAACGGCTTTAGACATATTTCTAACTCTTAGAATATAACGCTGGCGCTCGGTGACAGAAATAGCATGGCGAGCATCGAGTAAATTAAAGGTATGCGATGCTTTTAAAACCATTTCATAAGCCGGTAGTGGCAGGCCTTGCTCTATCAATTTCGCTGATTCGGCTTCGTAGGTGTCAAAACAGATGAATAGAAAGTCTACTTTGGCATGATCAAAGTTATATTCTGACATTTCCACTTCATTCTGATGAAACACATCACCATAAGTAACGATACCTTTCGGCCCTTTAGACCAGACCAGGTCATACACGCTTTTCACGCCTTGTATGTACATGGCGATACGTTCAAGACCGTAGGTTAACTCACCAGTAACAGGGCGACATTCCAGGCCACCCACTTGTTGAAAATAAGTAAATTGCGAAACTTCCATGCCATTAAGCCAGACTTCCCAACCTAAACCCCATGCCCCCAGAGTTGGAGATTCCCAGTTGTCTTCGACAAAGCGCACATCATGCTCCAGTAGGTCTAGACCAAGATGACGCAAAGAACCTAGATATAATTCCTGTATATCATCGGGTGAAGGCTTTAATACTACCTGGAATTGATAGTAATGCTGCAAGCGATTTGGGTTTTCACCGTAACGACCATCAGTAGGGCGGCGTGAAGGTTGTACATAAGCCGCATTCCATGGCTCCGGGCCAATTGCGCGGAGAAAAGTGGCGGGATGAAATGTCCCGGCACCTACTTCTAAGTCAAGCGGTTGCAATAAAATACAGCCCTGCTCTGACCAATAGTTTTGTAATGCAAGGATAAGTCCTTGAAATGTGGATAAATCGTTATTTAGACTAGTCACGATAAGGGGATATATAAAAGCTAAAAATTTTTTCAATTATAGCTTAAAAAACGCTTGCTGGCTTGGCTATGTTATTTTTGCTTGACAGGTAGTCTTTAAACCGAAATAAAACGACTTGAATTCGAGTAAAAAACAAGCGAGGTTCGTAGATTTTTATGTGGTTGATCGCCGCTTCACTAAGGCTGCTACAGCTTTTCTATTTTTTATATAGTTTTGTAAGCGGAAACCAAGCAGAACAAACATAATGCTCGCATAAATCAACGGCTCGCCAATGTCTGATTTTACTAACCAAAGGTAATGAATAACGGCACTAATCCCCGCGACATAAACCAGCTTATGTAATTGTACCCAACGTTTTCCCAAGCGCTTTTGCATAGCCTTTGTCGATGTAATTGCCAAGGCAATCAGCAGTAAATAGGTAAAAAGCCCAACAAGAATATAAGGACTCTTAGGCACTTCATCGACAAACTCTTCCCAGGATAATGACAAATCAAGCACGATATAAACCAGAAAATGTGAGCTGGCATAAAAAAAGGTAAACAAGCCCATCATGCGGCGAAAACGTAACGGCCAGCTTTGCTTTGTTAATCTCTTTAAAGGCTTTAGTGCCAGTCCTATGCATAGAAAGCGTAATGCCCAATCGCCCAAATTAAAATGTAGGGCTTGTATAGGGTTTGCACCTAGTTGATCTTGAATAGTGCTATTAATAAGGAGTAGAAAAGGGCTCAGACATAGAAAAAAAATAATGATTTTAATAAATGACCAGCCCCTTTTTGAGAGGTACATTAGTACTGTTTGGCTAGATTCATTCCTTTATAAAGTGAGGCAACCTGATCTCCATAGCCATTAAACATTTCTGTTTTACGCTTTGGGGTAAAGATGCTGGCCCCTAAAATACGCTCCCTGCTTTGACTCCAGCGTGGGTGAGCAACCTCAGGGTTTACATTGGCATAAAAGCCATATTCACTTGGCCCCATTTTGCTCCATGCCGTGGCAGGCATGGTTTCTGTAAAACGAATTTTTACGATGGCTTTAATACTTTTAAAGCCGTATTTCCACGGCACGACTAAACGCAAGGGTGCGCCGTTCTGATTTGGTAGCGTCTCGTCATACATGCCTGTTGCTAAAAATGCTAAAGGGTTCATGGCCTCATCAATTCTTAGGCCCTCCACATAGGGCCAGGCCAGTACATTGGTTTTCTGACCGATCATGACCTTAGGGTCATAAAGCGTGGTGAATTCAACAAATTTCGCTTTCGATGTAGGCTTAAATTGCTTTAGCATAGTACCTAATGGAAATCCTATCCAGGGTACAACCATCGCCCAGGCTTCTACGCATCGAAAACGATAAATTCGCTCTTCCAGTGGATTATTCTTTAATATATCTTCTAAATTAAAAACACCGATTTTTTCAGCTTCACCCTCAACTGCTATGCTCCAGGGACTGGTTTGCAGGTTTTTAGCTAAAACAGTCGAACTTTTCTTATCTGTACTAAATTCATAATAATTGGTGTAATTTGCGACATCTTCATAGTCGGTGGGTTGCAAAGCACCTGAATAAGGGCCTACTGGTACTTGGGCATATTTTTTGACCTGGGCACGGGCTGATGCCGGCAGCAATGCTGCTACAGATATTCCTGCGGCAGCTTTTATTAGCTTGCGTCTGTTGAGAAAAATAGCTTCGCTGGTGATTTCACTGCTGAGAATAGATGTCCTTTCCTTAATTAACATAACACTTACACCTTTATTTTTTGCCTAAAATGCTGATTAAATATAGCAGGCTATCATTGTAAAAACAACCAGAAAACTACTAATAGTAAGCTCCCCAGTATCATAAAAGATATTAAAATATGAGGCTTAAGAAAGCGGATAATCGTAGTCTATGATTAATGGCGCATGATCCGAAAAACGCTCATCCTTATAAATAGTGGCGGACTGAACCTTTTCTTGTAAGCGCTCACTAATCACTTGGTAGTCAATGCGCCAACCCACGTTTTTTGCCCACGCCTGGCCGCGATTTGACCACCAAGTATATTGATCTGCTTCTTGATTTACCACTCTAAAACCATCAACCCAGGACTCTTGTTCAAATAACTGATCTAACCAAGCGCGTTCCTCAGGTAAAAACCCAGAATTTTTCTGATTGGCTTTCCAGTTTTTTAAATCAATTTCTTTATGCGCTATATTCCAGTCACCACAAATGATATAGTCACGCTTACTGTTGGCATTTTCTTGTAAAATGGGCATATAGCGATCCATGACCGTATATTTAAAGGCCTGGCGCTCTTCTTTAGACGAGCCCGAGGGCAAATAGAGCGAGATGACACTAAGCTTGCCTAGCTGCACCTCTATATAGCGCCCTTCGCTATCTATATCATCAAAGCCCATGCCGACTATCACTTTATCCGGCTTGTGTTTACTATATATCGCCACCCCACTATAGCCTTTTTTTTCTGCACTGTGATAGTAACAATGATATCCAGCCGGTCGAAATGCATCGGCTGTCAGTTGCTCGGGCTGCGCTTTTGTTTCCTGTATGCAGACTACGTCCGCCTCTTGCTGCGCTAGCCAAGGGAAGAAACCTTTGCGCTCGGCAGCACGAATGCCATTTGTGTTTACGGTAATAATTCGCATACTTTATGATAGTAACTTGCAGTTATTCAAAGAAAGCAGTATTATACTCTGTTCAAAAATGTATGTTAGTCGATTTTTTAGACGTATAAAGGTCATTAGATGAAACCAGAAATTCACCCAGAATATAAACAAATAACCGTAACTTGCGGTTGTGGCAACGAGTTCACTACAGGCTCTGTTTTAGACAAAGATTTGCATATTGAGGTATGCTCATCATGTCATCCGTTTTATACCGGTAAACAGCGTGTTGTTGATACGGCCGGACGTGTAGATAAATTCCGTAAGCGTTATAGCAAATAAGCTTTGAGATTACGCTAGTCACTAATCAAAGCATAGGAAATATCATGACCGAAGACACATTCACAATCAGAAATAATTCTACTAAAGAACAAGCTGACTTCCCTTTACTAAAAGGAACTGTGGGTACGCCCGTTGTTGATGTGAGTACGTTAAATAAGCAAATGGGCTTATTTACTTACGATCCTGGCTTTATGTCAACGGCAAGCTGCAAGAGCGCTATCACCTACATTGACGGTGAAAAGGGCATCTTGCTCTATAGAGGCTACCCTATAGATCAGTTAGCTGAGAAATGCTCCTTTCTTGAAGTCGCCTACTTGTTAATGAATGGCGAACTGGGAAACCAGCAAGAACAGTCAGAGTTTGAGCACGAGATCGGTCAGCATGCCATGCTACATGAGGCAATGCGTGGTTTTATCGATGGCTTTCATTATGATGCGCATCCGATGGCAATGATGGTTGGTATTGTGGGCTCACTGTCTGCTTTTTATCATAGTGAATTAAACATGAATGACCCCGACCATCGCCGAATTTCTGCGATGCGTATGTTAGCTAAGATGCCTGTTATTGCGGCTGCATGCTATCGACATTCAATCGGCTTTCCTCATGTTTATCCACGTGCCGATCTCAGCTATTGTGAAAACTTTCTGAATATGATGTTTTCACGACCAGCAGAGAAATATATAGATAAAGACAACTATATAGATCCTATTGCTGTCAAAGCTCTGAACTTACTGTTTATCCTGCATGCTGATCATGAGCAAAATGCCAGCACTTCGACGGTACGCCTGGCAAGCAGCACGGGTGCAAACCCTTATGCCTGTATCGCTGCGGGAATCGGTGCGCTTTGGGGCCCCGCCCATGGTGGTGCTAACGAAGCAGTTTTAAGCATGCTGGAAGAGATAGGCTCTGTGGACAGAATTCCTGAATTTATAGCTAAGGCCAAAGATAAAAACGATCCGTTCCGTTTAATGGGATTTGGCCACAGAGTTTATAAAAACTTTGACCCTAGAGCAACAATTATTCGTAAAGCCTGCTATGAAGTACTAGAAAGCACTTCTGATCAAAATCCTTTGTTTGAGCTATCCTTAGCACTCGAAGAATATGCATTGAAAGATGAATATTTTATCGAGAGAAAATTATATCCTAATGTGGATTTTTATTCCGGGATTATCTATAAAGCCTTAAATATTCCTGTTGATATGTTTACAGTGATGTTTACTATCGCTCGTACCGCCGGCTGGGTTTCTCACTGGCTGGAAATGATGGCAGAGCCGGGGCAACGAATCGGACGGCCTAGGCAGGTTTATACCGGTAAAGATATACGTAACGTCTAGTATTTATTCAATTTTCGTACCACTAAGAAAACAGCTACACGGCTGTTTTTTTATGCCTAAAGAAAACCTAGAATAGTGTTTCAGGAACCTCATCTTCAGTAGTATTTTTCTCTCCAATCAACTCACTTTCCAATTCTATTAGCGGGGCGTATTGAGTTGGAACAGATTCATCACTAAAATACTCCCAGATTCCTGTAAGCGACTCTTCTCTCGCCAATAGTCCTGTTTCTGGGTCAATAAGCACCTTGCTGATACCCTCCGGCATTATTGGCTCCCGCTCTACTTTACCCTTGAGTGCGTAACGCATAAAATCAATCCACATGGGCAAGGCTGCTTTACCCCCAGTTTCCCAGCGACCAAGACTGCTGGAGTTATCTTTCCCTACCCAGGCTACGCCCACTATATCTGGTGTAAAACCGTTAAACCAGGCATCTTTTTGATCATTAGTGGTTCCTGTCTTTCCAGCTAAATCATTACGCTGTAATGATTTAGCCTTAACCGCTGTGCCGCGCCGCACAACATCTTGTAAAAGCGAGTTTATTAAAAAATTTGTTTGCGGTGAAATAATTCTGGGTGCGGCGTTGCTTGCACATGCCGAGCATGCAGCAAGTGGCTCTGCCTGAAATAAAACTTCACCAGTACTCGCTTCAATACGATCTATATAGTAAGGGTTAATTAAATAACCACCGTTGGCAAATACTGCATACATGCGCGCCATTTGCAGAGGAGAAGCCTGCCCGCTACCTAGCGCCAGAGATAGCTTTGCTGGCAGCTGCTCCGGCAAGAAACCAAAACGAATTGCGGTATCGGTAACAGTCGCTATCCCGATAGCCCTGGTCAAACGTATTGCAATTAAATTACGAGACTTGCGTAATGCCGTTCGAATACTGGTCGGACCGTAAAATTTGTGGCTATAATTTTCAGGCCGCCACGCACTTTCTTCTATCGAATTGTTAGCGCTGACAATAGGCGCATCGTTAATCATACTCGCTGCTGTATAGCCAGCCTCAAGTGCGCTTGTATATATAATTGGCTTGAAGCCAGAACCAGGCTGACGCATTGCCTGTGTGGCGCGATTGTATTTATTATTGAAATAGGCGTAACCACCTGACAGCGCTAAAACAGCACCTGTTTTAGGATCAAGGGCAACAAAAGCACCTTCTGCTTCAGGAACCTGAGCAAGTCGCCATTTTTTATTGGCCTGCCTGACTCGAATCGTATCGTGCAAATCGATAATATCCAAGTATGAATTAACGTACCTTGTTTGCTGGGTGTCAGCATTATATACCGTACTCCAGGGACTATCTTTCCATAATAATTTGATTTCAGTTCCGTCTTTGAGTTCAGCAGTAAGTTGCTGTTCAACAATTTGAGTAACTTGAGCAGGAAATGTTGAGCCAGTGTTATAGCTCGATTTTAAGGGAAGTTTTTGCTGCTGACTAGTTCGATAACTATGCCGCTCATCAAACTGATGAAGGTTCGCACGCATTGCGCTTACCGCGACACTTTGCAAGTCAGCATGCAGCGTAGTATAAACCTTCAGGCCAGCCGTGTACGCCTGATCTTCACCATAAAGCCTGACAATATCATTGCGTACCATTTCCGCAATGAAGGGCGCATACAACTCTCTCTGAGCAGCATAGCGGCGGGCAGTAATAGGTGATTCAATCGCAGTATTGTAGTCTTGCTGGCTTATATAGCTTAGATCTAACATGCGCCTTAATACATAATTGCGACGCAGTAACGCACGCTCAGGATTGGATATAGGATTGTAACTTGACGGGGCTTTGGGCAATCCAGCTATCATGCTCAACTCTGCAATTGTCAATTCTGTCAAGGGACGACCGTAATAAATTGCAGACGCTGCTGCTACACCATAAGCTCGCTGCCCTAGGTAAATTTTATTTAGATATAATTCAAGAATTTCATTTTTACTAAACTCTTGCTCAATCTGCAAAGAGAGAATGATTTCTTTAAGCTTACGGGTGTAGGTTTTTTTATTGCTGAGCAAGAAATTCCGCGCTACTTGCATAGTTATAGTACTACCACCCTGTTTTTTTTTGCCCGTTAGCGCCAACTGAATAACCGCACGGGCGAGACCCTTGAAGTCAATACCAATATGAGAGAAAAAATTACCATCTTCGGCAGATATAAATGCATTAACAAGCTGCTCAGGTGCATCAGAAATACTAATGGGAATACGTATTTTTTCGCCAAATTGCTCTATCAATAGCCCATCTCGACTGTAGATATTTAGCGGCTGATGATATTGTATATCTCTTAATACCTTAATATCAGGAAGCTCTGAACTGAGTTGCTGGTAAGCAAAATAGCCAATAATTAAGCCTAACATAGAGAAAGTTACGAGTATGGCTGATAACCATTTTATTATTCTCATTTACAAGGTATCGATTTTATTGAAAAAGTAAATTTTTAGACTGGGGAGCAAGGATTTAATCCGTCTATGTATGCATTAGATGTTGGCGCCTTTAAATAACGGCGCCAACACTTAATGCATACCAAGCCTTTAATAACATTCCTCATCCCTAACCCATATTCGCCACTATTAGTGATGTAGCTGTTATAAATCAATTGGTTGGGATTTTAAAAAGTAGCGAGTTGGCTCTACAGATTTTTTTATATAAAACGTTGAATTTTTAGAGTATTTTTGTCACGTTTAAATTACACTCAAATAATGATGATTTTTTGATAAACGTCAATGAATCTATTCAATAACCTGATAAAAATGGCACTACAAAATTTTCAAAAAACACCCTTGATTTTAAAGAGAATTTTTCGACAAAAAATTGCATAAAACGAAGAATTAATAGCTTAAAAAGATAAAAGTGACGAAGATGGGCTAATGTATTTTGCGCAAACTCTAGTACCTGTGCTGTATTATACTGCTTATAATAAGATGCGTTGTGATAAATCTGCTCTGGAGACCTACTTCCTCGCTAATACCAAATTTACTTTCTAGTCCCTCATTAATTGAAACTACCTCTTCTGTCTGAATAAGCCAAAACACTTGCCGCCTTAAACACAGGCATAGAGAAAATCGCACGCAAATTTAAAATCTGTTTATATAAAGTAGTCTTACATTACAAACGCTGGATATCTTGGAAACGGCGCTTTAGCGAAGTGAAGATTTTTAGTCCCTGTTAGCTGTAAGGCCGGGCGTTTTCTCGAAGCATTTTTTGCGCAGAGAAAATGCAAAGCATTCCGACACAGCGTCAAGCCATTCAGGATTTTTTATGGCAAATGCAGGGTGAAACAGGGCATAGCAGATTTTAATCAGTCACGTTACGCTTTTGCCGCGTTGTGAGCTTGGATGCCTAAAATGAGCTTTCGCAAAAGTAGGGACTCCTCGCTTGTTGTATTATTTGTCTCGCTTTGACTATAGTGTAGTATTAAAATATAAAACATGGCTATACTTCTTACTAGGAGGCTGTCCGAGAATAGAAGCCGTAGCGAGGGAAAGCCTTTTTGAGTCAGTTTTTTCGAACATTTGAGGCGAATAGTTGCGCTCTTTAACGAAAATTTTCGGGAAAAATGGCCAAAAGGGATTTTTCCGTAGTAGGGTCTCTATTCTTCGACAGCCTCCTAGATTGGGACATGATTGTTTTAGCACGATTACTCCCTGGTGTTATTGAAAAAATAAAAGAGCTTCTACATGAAATGGTTCAATCGTAAGCATGATCATCTTCTTGGGATCGACATTAGTACAGCTGCTGTCAAAATATTAGAACTGAGCAAAACAGGTAGCAGGTATAAAGTTGAGAGTTATGCTGTTGCAGCTTTAGCTCAAGATGCAGTAATAGACAACAATATCTCTAATATAGAAATGATAGCCGACGCTATCAAAGTAGCATTAAAAAAAACAGGGACGCGCACGCGGCATGCCTGCGTAGCAATCGCCGGATCATCCGCAATGACGAAGGTGATCACCATGCCTGCACACTTGTCTGAAGATGAAATGGAAGAGCAGATCATGGTTGAGGCTGATCAGTATATTCCCTATTCTCTTGATGAAGTGTGCCTGGACTTTGAAGTACAACACGTTAATGAAGCAAATTCTGAGATGGTTGATGTACTACTTGTTGCCTCACGTCGAGAGAATGTTGATGAGCGAGTAGAAATTCTGGAAATGGCCGGCTTAACTGCTAGCATTGTTGATGTCGGGGCATTTGCTATGGAAAATTCATACACATTGCTTAAAGACCATCTACCAGATGCTGATGAAGAGCAAACTGTGGCGATTGCGGACATTGGCGCAACCATGACAACTCTGAATATTTTGCAGCAAGGCCACGCAATTTATACTCGGGAACAGGTTTTTGGCGGCAAGCAATTAACCGAGGAAATTCAACGCCGTTATGGCCTTTCTTATGAGGAGGCCGGACTTGCTAAAAAGCATGGGGGGTTGCCCGATAATTATAATAATGATGTATTGGAACCCTTTAAACGTGCATTGGTACAACAAGTTGCCAGGTCATTACAATTTTTTATATCATCTAGTGTAAATAGAAGTATTGATACCGTCATATTGGCCGGCGGCTGTGCCTCAATAGCAGGCCTTGATAAATTAATAGAAGAAGAACTAGGCATTCCGGTGTTTATCGCTAACCCATTTATTAATATGGCTCTATCAAATAAAATCAAACCGCAAAGTTTAAGCAATGACTCTACAGCGATGATGATAGCCTGTGGTTTGGCGCTAAGGAGTTTTGACTAATGGCTCGAATTAATTTATTACCTTGGCGTGATGAGTTACGCAAGCAAAGGCAAGAAGAATTTATTCTTGGTATTGTGCTCGTTGCAATAGCTGCTGTGGCTATATTGTTTGGTGTAGAGAAATACCTGGATAGCCTGATTACCGAGCAGCAAGATAAAAAACGTATAGTGATAGCAAAAGTGGCTGAAGTTAATTTAATTACCGCTAAAATTAAAGATATTGAAACGCAAAATGGCATTCTGCAAAGCAAAAGAAACGCCATTCAATTATTACAAAAAAGTCGACCTGAAATTGTCCACTTTATTGATGCGATTGCCAGAGTAACCCCTGAAGGCGTGTTTCTTATAAAACTAAAACAAGATAATGCTGGCGTTACATTAGTAGGTAAAACTCAGTCCAATTCCCGCGTATCGGCTTTTATGAGAAATGTTGAAACGAATAAATGGCTAGTCGATCCCAGTCTGAATATTATCAAAGGAAGCAACAAAAACAAGAATGGTAATTTAAGTGATTTTACTTTGCATGCAAAGCAATGGAAAAGTAAAGCAGAAGATGAGGATATGTAATGAACCTTTCTGAAATTAATTGGGATCTGAATGAAGCAGGAGCCTGGCCTAAACCCTTAAAAATAGGGGCGGGTGCTTTAGTATTCTTAACAATAACAGGCTTTGGGTACTATCAATTTACCAGCGAAAAAGTAGCACAAATAGAAATAGAGCAAAAAGAAGTAGCAGATGCCTTGCATAAATACCAATATGAGTGGAGGCTAGCACAAAACCTTGAGCTTCATCAAGCGCAGTATAAGCAAATACAATCCTCTTTGGCGGGAATGATGAAATTAATGCCGACGAAAGCAGAAGTCGCAAATTTACTGGTGGATATTTCCCAAACTGGCTTATCTAGCGGCTTAGAGTTTGAATTATTTAAACCCGCTAAAATAGTAGACAACGGAGATGTGATTGAACTACCCATTGATATAAAAGTTATCGGCCAATATAGTGAATTGGGCTCATTTATCAGTGGGCTTGCTAAATTACCTCGAATTGTCACTATAAAAAACATTCAAATTCTTCCCACAAAAAATAACCCTTTGTTATCCATGGATGCCTTGATTACAACTTACCGTGAGGGCAATAATCACGTAGAAAATAATGCTGAAGTACTGGATAATAGTTCTTTGGTTTGTCTTGATCATGATGGTCTGGTTGTACCTGGTTGCAAAAAAAAGAGTGCCATCGTTATCCCGTATCCTGAACTTGAACAAAGATTAGAAGAGAAAAGAAAAAATACCAAGCCGATCGCTGTTAGAGCCATTGAACCTATGCCCCCGGTTGAAAGCTTTTTATTTGACCCTGATGGCTTAAGAGACCCTTTTAGACCCATTGAGAAAAGTGTTGAAGCGATGGCAGCCCAGGCTGTTGAAACAAATGGAATACAGCCAGATTTTAATCGTCATAGAGAAGAGCTAGAAAGCTACTCCCTGGATACTTTAAGGATGGTTGGCACGGTTAAAATAAAAAGTGTTTTATGGGGGCTGATGAAAGCCAGCGACGGTACCATTCGTCGTGTTAGTGCGGGGAATTACCTAGGACAAAATCATGGCCGGATATTACGTATTTTCCAGGATAAAATTGAAATAATGGAAATTGTTCCAGATCAGCCTGGTACATGGCGTGAACATCAAACATCAATCGCGCTATCTGAATGAGCTGAAGAATGATATGAATATTAAGCAAGGTGGTTTTTGTATGAGCTTTTTAAAGCAGGGATCGTTATTGCGTGTTTTGGCAATAAGCACATTATTATTTGGGCAGGTTTCTTTACTAGCAGCTCAAGAAATTGCACTAAGTTCAGTTAACTTGAATGCGTTGTCTGGTGATAACTTACAGCTGACCTTTGAAATGACAGGTAATGTTGCAAAACCCAAAGTATTTCATACCGATAACCCGGCAAAAATAGTGTTAGATTTTCCCGGAGTCAAAAGCGCTTTAAAAAAGAAAAAAAACATTATCAATGCGGGCGGCATTAACAGTTATATTGCCGTTCAAGCAGATGGGCGCCTGAGGGTAGTCATTAACCTTGTAAAACTGGTAAATTATGACGTTAAGGTACAAGGAAAACGAGTGATCGTAGCTTTGCACAGCTCGGGTAGGATAGTCCGAGATAGCCATGAAAAATTAACTAAAAAAACCCTGAATCAGTTTGCTGCATTAATACCTGAGCAGGCAATCAACAAAATTGATTTTCGCCGCGGAAAAAAAGGTGAAGGCCATTTATTAATATTCTTATCTAATCCTAATACCGTCGTTAATACCCAGGAGAAATCAGGAAAGATTGAGTTAACCTTTTTGAATACCGAGTTACCTCAAGCCTATGCTAAAAAAATGGATGTCCTTGATTTTGCCACCCCTGTTTCAATCATAGAGGCCAAAAAAGTAGGTACAAAAGTAAAGGTATTGATCACTCCGGTAAATAAAGATTTTGGATATTCCACATTTCAGACAGATGGCTTGTTAACCGTTGAAGTAAGGGCTATTACAACCGCTGAAGAAGAAGAGAAACGCAAGAAAAAATTCCCTTATAGTGGTGAGCGCCTTTCATTAAATTTTCAGGATATAGAAATTCGCTCAGTATTACAGGTTCTAGCCGTCTTTACTGATCTTAACATTGTCGCCTCTGACGCTGTTACTGGAAATATAACTTTACGTATGAATGATGTGCCCTGGGATCAGGCCTTAGACTTGATTTTGAAATCTAAGGGGCTAGCAAAAAGAGAATCTGGAAATGTTATTCTTGTAGCGCCGACAGCAGAAATTCTTAAGCTGGAAGAAGAGGAATTAGAGTCGCAAAAGGTGGCAAAGCGCTTAGAGCCTTTAAAAACAGAATATATCCAGATTAATTACGCCAAAGCCGAAAATTTTAGAAATATTTTATTTGGCGTATCTTCTATTGGTGCTGATGGCTGCTCTGTGACGTCAGGCTCAGGCAACAACAATTCTCGTGGTGGCAGTGGCGGCGGCAGTTCCAGTGGAGGCATTGGAGGCATTGGAGGTGGCAGTTC
>Ga0209264_1000269_pt1 | contig 45680 bp, 38 predicted proteins | sample SaaInlV_DNA_150m_FD_184687 | JGI IMG/M metagenome (GOLD analysis project Ga0209264, IMG submission 184687) | Marine microbial communities from expanding oxygen minimum zones in the Saanich Inlet - SI075_LV_DNA_150m (SPAdes) (version 2) | ecosystem: Environmental > Aquatic > Marine > Unclassified... | reverse complement strand
GCATGATGCAAATATTGCCGTATCAGCGAACCCATAATATTGTTGATGGTCCAGGACAGCCTCTATTTGTGATAGCGTGGGGTATATTAATAATGTTAAATAGCAATAGATAAAAAACGGCGTTTTAAATCTTCAAGGGTGTAAATCTTTTAAAAATCTTGTCATAAATAATATAAATAATATAAAATATTGATATATATTATTAATAATAATGGATAACATTAGTGAAATTAGTGATGATTATGATTCTAGTGAGTCATTAATTATAGAAGATAGTGGTAGTGGTGCAACTAAGTTTTGGTATAATGATGATGTATCATTACCGTCACATAATAGTGATAGTGTATTGAATGAAGTTTTTGAAATTAATGAAGAAAATGACCCAATTTATAATGATTTTAAATACACATTTTCTTTAACTGATTTTGATAATAATGTTCTTAATAATTTAATGAAATATTCATTAAATAATGATGATGATGATAATGATGAACAAAATAAAGTACTTGAAAATAATGATATTCAAAAATTAAGTTCTTATTTATTATGTCTGGATAATATTTATAACATTTGTAAAAAATATTATTATCACGACGATGATGAAGGTGTAAAAGGAATAAAAGTTGATATAGAATTAAAATATAAAAAGGAAAGAACGTGGTCTGAGTTTTTCTATTACTACTGGGTAGGTTTGTTTAATAATTTAAAACATAAAAGAAAGTATTTAGAGTATTGTAATAAAGTTTCTAATCTAAAAAAAAAAATAAATTTGACAGGTCAGAAACTAAATATTACAAATAATATTACTAATTTATCAGGAGAAGGAGAAAATGGAAATTATTTTAATATAGAAAATTATGATACAAATAATTTTAAAAAGAAAGATTTATTCACACAAACTGAAAGTAACAGTATATTAACAGATATAAAATATATTTTTAAGGAGATTGATAATTTACTAATAGATTATATTGATTTTATGAAAAATGCAAAAGCACCAATTGGGGATTTTTTTCATAAATATAAATCAACAAAAAATGACTGTTTTAAGATATCTAATATAAAAGAAAATAAAATATTTTATAACGCAAGGTGTTTAACGGAAATAAGACTATATAAAAATAATATATATTTACAAGATTTAAATTTATTAAATCAACAATTTAGCAAAGATGTCCCAAAAAGAAAAAATAAAGATTATCGCCAAAAGTTTAAAGATGATATGGATAAAGATAATGAATATATAGAAAAAGATAAATTTTTATTTTATTTAAAAGAGTGGATAAAAAGTGAAGTTTCCAAACAAAAAGATAATAATTATTTATCAATATTAAATTATTGTTATAGACAAAAAATATATTTTACCTTTATTGGAGAATTATATTATGTGTATCGTGAATTATACATGATAGATAATGTTATGCATTGTCACTATAATGGGAGTTTGACTAATGATCAATCGATAGATACTGATATGTCGTTGGATAAATTAAATAAACATATTAATACTATAACAACAGAGAAAAATTTTAATGATTATCGTGATAAATCAGTAATCGATCCAGAAACAAAAATAGAAGTTCAAACACTGATTAAAATTGTTAAAGAATCTTTTAATAATAAAGATGAATTTTATATGGTTCAGCATAATCAGCATTTAGAAATTTCAATAAATAAATATTTTTGGACCTATCGAAACAATCAGTTGATTGATGATATTTTTAGTTTAATAAAATTATTTAATAAATTTGATATTAAACAGAATAAAAAATTCAAACATATTTTAGAATTTACGGAAGTATTAAAAACAAAATTGAAAAATTTTATGGTTGATGAAAATGAGTTTGAAAAAATGATCTTAAAATGGTATGATTCTGATAATTCTGATAATTCGAAAAAAAAATATACAAAATCTATCTTTTCGGAAAAAGAGATCTGGTGGTTTTATTTTGTCTATAATTCAAATTTATACTATGATAAAAAAATTATTAATAAAAATCAAAGTTGTTGTTTTCCTACTATAGAAAATAATAATGATATTGAAAAAGGAATTAATAAAAATCAAAGTTGTTGTTTTCCTACTATAGAAAATAATAATGATATTGAAAAAGGAAAATTAATTATTAATGAATCAAATGAATTAAATGAATCAAATGAATTAAATGAATCAAATGAATCAAATTCAATTGACATAATAATTAATTTCTTAGAAACAAAAAAGTATTTATATCATAAAATTGATAAAGAGAGGCCTAAACACCCTGAATTTAAATGGAATAAATTAGAATTTAATCCAGATAAACTGGAATATAGTAAACGGCAATTAAGGTATAGGAAATATTTGATTGAAAGTCTAAATGATAAATTAATACAAAATCAATTAGACCAGATAAATAAATTAAATGAGAGTTTAGTTAGAAAGCATTTTATGAATGATTGTATTGAAAATATAGAAGTGGTTTTAAATGAATTAGAAAATATGGGAACATTTATGAAAGAGGGTGTTTTATTAAATGAACAACTTTTTTTTAAATTATTATTATTTGGTATAAATGTTTTAATTTTTATCGGCCAATATTTTTGGGATAATCATATCAAACAATCTATTTAGGTTATAAAGATTTTGTCTCTAAATTTCTCTTAACTTCTATGAATAAACCTTGGCAATAATAAACAGATATACAAACAATAGATGACATTCATTGGTTATATTCAGGAGCTTATCGCACCAGATCGCAAGTTATTTATAAAAAATAATTATAATATTTCATTAAATCTTTTAAAAATCTTATTGGAAAAACAGGGTCCAATAATTTATCATTATCCTCACTATTAAACCATACACACACAAAAAAAGGAAATATGCATAATGAATTTTTTAAATCTTTTTTAAATTCTTCATAACTGATATTATGTTTTTCTTTTTGTAATTTATAATAATAATTTATTACTATATTTACCGTCATTTCATCAAAATCAATACTTTCAATTAACAAAAATATAATATCACTTATACCTTTATTCAATTGTATATATTGCCAATCTAAAAATATTGGTGTTTCATTATTTTTATAAAAAATATTTGGACTTTTTAAATCTCCATGACAGAAACTTAGCGGATAACTGGACGATTCTTCATATATTTTATCAATATTAGAATATATATTTTTAAGTATTTTTATTTCTTTGTCATTTAATAATATACTTACTTTTTTTATAAATATATCAAATCTTGAATGAATAAGTTCTTTATAATATGATATATTTTTAACCTTTTTTATATTTTTCATAATGGGTAAAACAGTTTCTTCATTTTTAAAATAAAAAGAATTATGTATATCTGAAATATTATTTACAACATTTAACAATAATTTAATATTTTTATTTAAGTTTATATTAAATTCACCTTTATATTTATTTAAATTTTCTAATATAATTGCTTCTTTATCATTATCTTGAAATGAACCTAAAAATTTAGGAATATTATTTGTTAATAGATGTGAAATATGTTTATAAAAATATGTTTCATTTTCATACATATTCAATTTTAAAGCAGTTTTTGATAATTCATTGTCCAAATTACTAATTTTAAGAACAATATTCTCTTTTTCACCATTTATATATTCAATATCATAACTATTTATATCACATATATATCCTGTTTTTAACATATCTTTACATTTTTCAATTTTGCATATTGGTTTTGTGTTCATATTTTTAATAATTTCATCTAAATATAAAGATTTTGAATTATTTTGTTTTTGTTCATGTATATATTTGGGGGGTTTTTCTGAAAATTTGATAATATTTTCTAATTCTAAATCAATATAATTATTTATTTTATATTCATCTACATTTTTTATTTCTATACATGATTCCGAATTTTCTATTAAACAAATATGTGCAACATTCGAATGTGTAGCACTTAAATATCCTGAATAACTATCTTCAAATATAATTGTATTATTTTTATCTGCGTTTAATAGTTCAATAGCTTTTAAATATGGTTCTGGGTCAGGCTTATGTTTTATACAATCTTCGGAAGAAACTAAAATATCTATATATTTTTCTAACTTAGTTATTTTTAAAATATATTCTGCTGCTATTTTGTTACAACTTGTCACTATGGCTATTTTATTATTTTGTTTATTATTTTGGAAGAACTCAGTAACACCATTAATTAAAATATTTTTATTATTTTCTAAACTTTTTATAAATAATTTATCTTTTTTTTCAGATATATCAATAATATCTTTTTTTTTTATATTTGAAATAATATATGTTAAAAATTTACTATCATTTTTACCTTTAATAAAATGATTAAAAAAACATTTATTACAATTAATATTATATGGTTTTAATAATTCATTCCAAATATCAATGTAAATATTGTCTGTATTTACTAATGTACCGTCTAAATCAAATAATAAATATTTTTTATTCATTCTATTATTATAAAATATACAATAATATTAAATTAAATAATAAATTAATACTAAATTAAATAATAAATTAATATTGAATTTAATAAATTATTAAATTTATTTTTCAATACAATCTTTTTCTGTTAAAATATATCCCCAATGTTGAAGTGTCTGTCTTCTTTTTGGACTTATTAAAAAATCATCAAATAATGTATTTTTTTTATATATTAAATTTATCAATGCTCTGCGAAATCTACTGTTTTTTCCTGCTGTTTGTATCCATCTTTTAATTTGCCAATTATCGTCAGAACATCTTTTACCAATATAAAAATCACAATACCAATGTACCCATCCATAAGGATGATTTTCTGTTATCCATTTATTTTCTTCCCATTCTTCTAAAGTAGAACCAACTTTAACATTATATTTATTAACTTTAACATTATAATTATCCCATTTATTTGTAAGTTTATCATCTTTTATATTTTTCCACCATTCTTCAGGATATTTTTTATGAACATTTTCGTATTTTTTATTTGTAATTGATGATTTTATTTGTCTCCAATATGTTCCACCAAAGCTTCCTAATTCGAAAATTTCTATTGGTGTTAAATTTGGTGTAAAATCAGGAAAATCTTTAAATATTATTTCACCATATTTATTTTTTTTTGGATATTCCATTACTATTATACAAATCTAAATAAATTCAACTAATTCAACTAAATTGTCACATATTCTTCCTTCTTCTTTTCCATATCTTACATAGTGTTCAACTAATTGCATACATGTTAGATTATGAAGGTCAGTATAATTTTTTCTATAATATTCTAAATTAAATGTTGGTACAATATGTTCAATTTTAAATGGTCTTGTCTCTCTAATACCGTGATCAATTAAATGAATAATGTATTTATTCATATCTTCATCATATAATTTTTCTAAATCATTGTTTAATATTTTATACATTTCAGGTTGTGTATTTAATGCTTCAAATAAATTTTTTAATTGATTTAAATATTTGGTAATTATTAAATTATCTTGTTTTTCATTATATAATATATGATAGTTTGGTGGCATTGATCTTTTAGAATTCATTGTTGCTCTTCCTCTATCTATTTTTTCTTCCATTTCTTGATATGACTTACCCCAATAATGATTTATTTGTATAATATCAGTTGTTTGAGTATAATTGAAAAACTCATTTTTATCATCTAATATTACTTTTTTTTTATTACAATCAATATATCCTTTATTTTTATTTTTTAATAAAACAAAATGAGGATTTATAATTCTTTTAACATCTTTTGGACGACATATTGTTTTAATGTGTCCATCAGGTTTAATTTCACAATATGTATAATTTTCTATTAAATATCCTTGTTGTTTAAATTGATAATAATTTGAACCAAAATTAATCCAGTTTATTGCGATAGCAGAATAATTTTCATAATCTTTTAAAAAACTAACTAAATTATCATGTTTTTTTGGCAATATATATTCATCACCGTCTATAATTGCTAACCATTCTGTATCTTTTCCATAATGAAAAATACAATGATTATATGCCTCTATTTGTTTTACTTTACCAGGAAAATAATTAATAGTACATATTTTTTGATATAAGTAATGGTTTAATCTTTTTTTAATTGGGATATCACTTTCATTATCATATATATAGAAATGTTCTACACCTAATAAATAATGATATAATATAAATTCTTCTAAATATTGTTCGTTTTTTATAATACACACTAAAGATAAATATCTACCCATTAAAAATAAAATTATAATAAAATATAATAAAATACAAATTTTTTAATAATTACAATTACGATTGCGATTACAATTGCGATTATGTTTTATAAACTAATTTTCTAAGATCATTCATCTTCTTGTCTGTAATTTTTCTTTTTGAGATTTTATACATACTTATATTATTTAATCTTTCTAATAAAAAATTAATAGAATACATTCCACATTCACTTCCTCCATATTGGTGTCGTGTATCATTATAAATAATAATTGATTTTTGATTTAATTTTTCATATTTTTTTTTAATATTATTTAAAAAAACATTTATTAAATGTATTGGTTTGCTTCCATAACTATCGTAAAAATTTATTTCATTATTCTTATTATCAATATAAACTGCGACCCAATGTGTTCCAGGTCCTGAACTTACATCTAAATTATATACTAATCCAATTTTATTAATTTTTTTCTTTTTTAATGATTTTATATCAATATTCGATAATTCACATTGAATTTTTGTTGGACAATCTGATGGAACTACACCTAAAAATTTAAAATCATCATATTTTTTTTCATATTGTTTCATAACTCTTAATATATCATATGTATTTAGCCATGTGTTTTTATTTTTCTTCCATTCATTTGGATATTCGGGTTTAAATGTATATTTATTTATATTTATATCGTTTAAACTTTTAACTTCTGTTTGATTCTTCCAACAATCTTCTTTTTTTTTACAAGTTGAATTAAATTCTTTCTGGATAAAATCCCATAAATTTCTTTTTGATTTAGTATTCAAATCAATTTTAATATTACTTTTTTTTTTTAATTCACCAGAAATTTTTAATAATGATTCTTTAGAATAACATGTTTTAAAATTACCATCTTTATTATTAGATGGAGAACAAGGTGACTTCGAAATATCATATTTATACATAATTAATTTATAGTGATATTTTATTTTTATTATATTAATAAAAAATAGTATATTTTTAATCTAACTATTTATTATGGTTACCTGGGGTTTGGGTATAGAACATGAATTTTTTCTGAAATATGATAAAAAAAAATTAATAGTTAACGAAAAGTATGATATTTATATTAATTCAGGGTTAATTAAGAATATGAGTGATATGAATGAAATAAATTTTTATCAAAAATATAAATCATTTATTAAAGATAATAATTATTATAATGATTATAAAAAATATATAGATGATTTAATATTGCTAAGAAATTTAGCAATAAAAAAACAAAAATATCCATTTAATAAAATAAAATTTTTTAATATAAAAGAGAATGATAGATATCAAGAAATAAAATATTATATTGATGAGGAATCTATAAAGAAAATGAAAATATATTTATTTTACTTTTTTTTATACCATGATCCAATAATATTTTTTAATTTAAGATTTGAAGATGAAGATATTAATAATAAAAGAATATATAATGAAATAAATTGTAATAATTTTGAATCATTATTTCTTACAAAAGATAATGAAAAAGAAAATTTAATAAAACATAATTATGAATTATTTAATAATATTTATGATAAAAGAGATGTATTGGAATTTAAACAAAAAATAAATTCTTATATAGATAATAATAAATATGAATTTTATAAAATAGTAAATTCAAATACAATTTATTTTAATAAAAATAACAATGGTAATATTAAAAATAATAAAAATTTAGTAGATTTTATTCAAATACAAATAAATTATTTGAAAAATTATATATTTAATAATATTAATATTGATAAAAAAATTATTGTTGATATGTTCTTTTGTTATAAAAATAATATTCCAATTTTAGATATATCAAGTTCTAATTATATACTGGAAATGATGACAATTGATTATAAAAATTTAAATTTTGAAACTGTTTATAAAAATTTTATTAAATATGAAAATACTTTTATAAAATATGTTAATACTTTATTTAATAATTATATTGATAAAAATAAATATGGTAATATAAATTATAATAAAATTGGTTCTCGAAAAGAAAGTATTCAATTAAATGATATTTTTAATGAAAAAGATGAAGATTATTGTTATACATCATTAAATACAGAAGATTATACAGGTAGTTTTCATATATGGGTGACATGTCCATATAATAATAGAATGCCCAAAGCAAAATTTTTAAATATTCATGCTAATTTAGCTAATAAACTGCAATTATTAGAACCAGTTATAGCATGTAATTTCTCATCACCTTCATATGAGATAAAACATAAAAAAAATTATCCAAGTAAATTAAGTTTAAGACATTTTATAAATCCTTATAGTAATTATGGAACATCTGATGTATCATTAATAAATGGTTCTGAATATACAAATGTAAATGCTATTTTTTTAGATAAAAAAGATAATCCAACTATTCAACAAATATATAATCAAAAAAAGAAAGTATATAATGTTAATAATACATTAATTAAAAGTTATAATGTTTTAAATGATCGAAGATATACAAATAATATATTTAATTTTATAACAAAAAAGAAAAATAATTCAAAAAATGTGAATATTAAAAGTTTTTATGAATTATTATTTAAAAATCATAATTTAGCATTTAAAGAATTTCAAAAAATTTATAAAGAACAAGAATATAATTTAGGTGCTGATATTAGAACAAGAAATAATAATGATTTAATATATCCACTTGATACAAATTTAAAGAAGATTTATTATCCTAAAAATAATAAATATATTATTCATTATATTGATTCTTCCGGTAAAGTATATGATAAAAGAAAATATAATAAAAATGAATATAAAACATATGTTAATGAAGAAAGAGTTGGAATTGAATTTAGAATTTTAGATCATTTTAATACAATGTTTTTAGATCAGATTTTATCTATATTGCCTTATCTTATTATGGAATCTTATACAACGTATCCAATAAACTCAATACATGATACACATGTATCAAAACAATTCTGGCATAATGAAATGTACAATGTTATTACTAATGGATATAAGCATAATTTTACAAAAAATTATATAGATAGTGTAAATAAAGAATTTAATATTAATTTAAAAAATAAAAAATATACAAGTGATATATTATTGGAAGATTTATTTAATGGATTAAAAGATAAATATGGTACAAGAAAATATAAAGAATTATTAAATAAATTAACATTTAAAAATCCTGTAACTTTTGTTAATATAACCGAATATTCTACTAAATTTATTGATAAAAATACATAAAATGTTATATTCCTTAATAAAATGTTGCTTTTTTAGGCATTAAAATTTCCTTATTATAATCACTATTTCTTTTCAAATCTAAATCTCTTATCAATACACCAATTTTTGGTGCTCTAATAATATATCTATTATCAATACGTTTTCGAACAATCCATCTATAACGCGGACTTTTATTATTTGGTAAATTTACAAGAATTACTTTCCCAACATATTTGTCTTTTTTATTCAATGATTGTGACGTACCCATATTATATAATATATAATATATTATATATTATATATTATATATTTTAAAGAAAAATTTAAATATAATATATATGGAGATGATTGGGAAACACTAAAATATACATATGTATATTTTTACCAATTTTATTAATTTATTGATAAAAATACATAAAAAATTTTATTTTATAGATTTTATATATAATATATATGTATATATTATATAATGAAAAAGATATATTTAGAAACAAATAAAATAATTGTAACAGAACATTTTGTTGAATATTATTTAACACTTGGTGGAAAAAACATTGTAGGGGGAAATAATGTTAATATTAAAATTCCATTAAGAGCATTTTTACGTGATACAACTATTATAGAAAAGGATGATCATTATTTAAAAGAAAAATTAGAATATCCAATGACTATAAATTTACAATTTAATGGTGATATTGGCACAGAATATCCATATACTATTTATTCTTCATTTACAAAAATAAATTCAATTCTATCTAAACGTACTTATTTTAAAACAAATGATATTAGTGGTGATTATGATAAACTACTATCTGATGATAAAATAGTTCTTAAAGGTTCTTTGGTTAGAGGTAAAAAACTTCATGACGATGATGAATATCCTGGTTATGAATTTCCATTATTATATTTATATTTAATTAATTAATTTTATTGAAATAAATACATAATATTATTGAATATAAAAGTATTTAATATTATTAAATTTAATTTGACCGCCAGTCATAATTATATATTTTTAATATAAAATATAATATAATAAATTTCATTTCTTTTATTTTATTCAATAAATACATAATTTATTTTTATTTTATGTATTTATTAATAATATTTTTTGGATAATATTAAAAAAAAAATATATATTGAAAAATTAATGGATATTCCAAATAATTATTTAATATGTGATATTAGAACATCAAAAGAATTAAATGGTGGTACAATAAGTGGATATAAAAAAAGGGATACTATTAATATTTTTCAAAATTCAATTATAAATAATAAAATCGAAGAAGCATTATATTGGGGAGTAGAATTACACGTATCAACATATGATAAAGAAATATGGAATTCAATTCATGATATTTATAAAAAATATATTCATATTAATAATCCTAAATTATTTTTTTATATTATACAAAGAGAAAATGAATATAATAATATTATTTTAAATTATCCAAAAAAACATTATATATTCTCAAGAAACAATCAAGAAATAAGAAATTTATTTTGTGATTTAATAAGTATATTAACTTTATCTAAAAAAAATAATTTATTTTTAGACAAATCATTGCCAAAAGTTAATTTAAATAAAATAACAAAAGATGAATTAAAAAATAGAGTATTAAATAATAATTATAATATTATACAAGATTTAGGATATGATTCTTTAAATAATACTGAAATATTATGTATAAATCAAATATTTCATAATTTAAATAATCATCAAGGAACTTTAAATAATTGTTTTTATTGGTATATATTATTAGAAAAATCATGGAAAAGTAAAAAAAGTAAGAATATAAATAATATAAATGATATAAATAATACAAATAATATAGATAATTATATTAAATCAAATAATTTAAATAAAAATTCAATATTAAATTATACAAGTAATAATACAAATAATAATTGGACAGAAATAATATGGCAGATGATTGAGAAAATATTAATGAATAGTGAAAAAAATAATTTACTAATTAAAAAATTAAAAATATATTATAATATTCATTTTAAGGAAAGTAAAATTAGTAATTTAAAATATATTTTTTTTATTGTTTTTTTCATTGTAAAACAGAATATTAATTGGAGTATTCCATTAATTAATAAATATAATATATATATTCAATGTTGTGCGAATATTAATCAATTATATATGAAAACTTCAAACAATGTATTTATTAAATTAGATAAATTAGACCAAGAAATATATATTAAAAAATTTTATGAAATGAAAAATAAAATGATAAACAATGTATCAAATGAAATAGAAAAGAAACATGTAGAGAATAATAATATAAATTTAAATAAAATAATTCAAGGAAATCCATTAACAAATGAATATACTAATTATGATATTCATGATGATACATCAAAAATAAATAAAAATAAAACAATGAAAGATATAGATGAAGCAAAAGAAGAAAAAATAGATAAAAAGATGGAGTTTTTTAATAAAATGATAACAAAAAAAAATAATAATATAAATAATAATATAAAATATAATAAAATCAATGATAATAACATCAATGATAAAGAATATATAAGAGAGTTATTTATTACAAAAAAATCAAAAAAATAAATAGTAACTTTCTTGAAGTTAATATTTATAATTTTTAATATTATAATATAATAGATATGTCTGATGATAATGAAGAAAACATAAAATATATAAAGTACATGACAGATATTAAAGATAAAATAATAGTTACATCAGAACATTTAAATAAAAATAATATAAAATTTTATTTAACATATTTTATTATATTTTTTTTATTATATTTTACATTAACAGCAAAATATATTAATAGTTCTTTTGAAGATTTTTATAATAGAAAGAAAAAATCTAAATTGTTTTTAACATTTTATTATGGTGGATTATGTTTATTATTATTAGGATGGTGTTATTATTATTTCATTAATATTTTTAATTTATCAGAAGATTATGTTAGATTAAAAATTATAATATCAGGTATTTTTGTTATTTTTGTATTTTTTAATTTTATGCAAGTATTTTTAAAATATATATCTGATTATTTACCTGATTTAGTAATAAGAATTTTATTATATTTATTTTTACTATTTAATATTATATTTTTTATTTTTTATATAACTTTGTTTTTACTTAATATTAATAAAGATTACAATATTGAATATTGTATAGCATTGGAGATGCTTTTATTTTTTTATTTTATTAATAGTGCTAATGCAAGTTATAATAAAAAAAAAATATATAATGTTTTACAAAAGAATGATTTTAATTATTTATCTTTAAATTGTATTAAACAAAGTATTGGTAATGAGACATTTTCATCTGAATCCAAATCAATACAACTTGATAATATATATAAAGAGAATGGTTATGATTATTTACAATTAAAATATAATATACCAATAAAATATAAAAATAGTAAAACAAAACAATATGAAGATTTATTATTATGTGATTTTTATTATCCAGGATCTCATAATACTTATTTAGCAGATAGTCCATTAAATGGAACACCTGATTTATATGCTATAGAAAAAGCATTAACTGATTTTAAGGTTAGAATAATAACATTGGATATTTATAGTGATATTGAAAATGAATATTCACAAGATGCAAATCCTGTTGTTAGATCTAAAAAGTTAAAAGAAGGAGCTCATCCATTAAATTTAAATGATTGTTTTAAAACAATTAATGATTATGCATGGATTCCTAATAATAACAATGATATAGCATATCCATTATTTTTAATTTTGAATTTTAATTTTTCTGATGATAATAATATATTATATGATAAAATAAAAGAAATGATATATAATAATTTTAGCAAATATTTAATAGACAAAAAATATGGATATAATGGATACGGAAAAAATTTTATATCACAAGCAACAATTGAAGAATGTTTAGGAAAAATAATTTTAATAACTAATAAATATCCAGTAATGTCATTAAATGAATTAACAAATTGTTCTTATAAAAAAAATTCAGGAAATAATTCGTTAACTATTAATGAATATAAAAGAAATTATGTTGAATTTAATAGTATTGGAGTTTCACAAGATTTTGATAAAACAGAGTTATTTAATACATGCAAAACAAATATTATGTTTTTTTATACTGATGTTAATGAAGAATATGAAAATATAGAACAGTCTAAAGCTGGTTTATATAATCCCAAATTTAAAGATTTAGGTCAATATGGTATCCAAGGAACATTAATGAATTTATTCATACCAGATAATAATTTAAATGAATGGTATGCGTATTTTTATAGAAAATCTAATTTTGATCCAGTATTAAAATCTGAGAAATTAAGAAATATTGATATTCAAAAAGATAACACTAAAGGACAAAATCCTGTTATTGGTATTCAAAAACCACAAAAATATTGTTTACTGGGTAATGATGGATTTATGACATCTAATAAATCAAATTTAAGTTCAGGAGAGACTAATAATTCATGTAATGACAAATAATTCATGTAATGAAAAAAAAATATATTTATGAATAGTATAGATGAATTCAAATAGATTTAATTCAAAAAGTAATAAAAATAATTTCCTTTTAGGTATATTAGAAAATAATAATGATCAAAATAATAATGATCAAAATAATAATGATCAAAATAATGAAATTATTAATTTTTTAAGTAAAATTAATAATTCTAATAAAAATAATAATAATTCTAATAAAAATAATAAAAATAATAATAATCAAAATAAAAATAATCAAAATAAAAATAATCAAAATAATAATAATCAAAATAATAATAATAAAAATAATAATAATAAAAATAATAATAATAAAAATAATAATAATAAAAATAATGATCAGAATAATAATGATCAAAACAATAACGATAAAAATAATAACGATAAAAATAATAACGATAAAAATAATCAAAATTCTATAAGAAAAATGTTTAACGATAATAATAAAAATTTAGAGATTAATTCTAAACATAAAAGAAGTAATTTGACAAATCAATTAAAGAAAGTTGAAATAAATATAAGAAATTCTAATAATGAAATAGATTCTAAAAAATCAAAAGATATATTATTAAAATTAATTAAAAAAATGGAAACAGAAATAATAAATGTTAATACTAAAATTATTGATTATAATACTAAAATTAATAATATGAATAAAGAAAAAAAAAGTATTATAGAAAATGATATTAAAAGAAATAAAGAATTAAAAAATATAATCAAAGAATTATATAATATTATACATAAAATTTATAAATCTTATGATTTAAATAAAAATAAACGATTAAAATTATTAAATTCTATAATAAATAATATAAAAAAAAATAATAGTTTTTTAAAAAAAGTAAATTCTATATTAAATAATACAAACAATACAATAAATAAAGAAAAAATAAATAATTCACTTTTATTATCAAATATTCAACAATCAATGGATGATAATAATTCAAATAATAATTTAATAAATAATAATAAAAATAACAACAATAACAACAATAACAACAATAACAACAATAACAACAATAACAACAATAACAACAATAACAACAATAACAACAATAACAACAATAACAATAACAACAATAATAACAACAATAACAATAATAACAACAATAACAACAATAACAACAATAACAAAAATAATAAATCAAATGATAGTATATTGGGAACGTTAAATATATTTGGTATATCAAATACTAATAATACAGCTAATAATACAGCTAATAATACAGCTAATAATACAGCTAATAATATAGCTAATAATACAGCTAATAATACATCTAATAATACAGCTAATACTTCAAAAAATTCTATATTAGGAGCACTAAATATATTTGGAACATCAAATACAAATACAAATAAAAATACAAATAAAAATTTAAATAATAATTCAACAACCAAAAAAATTAAAATGAGTAAAATAATAGATGCGATTAAAGAAGGTGAAATTAATCAATCAACTTCAAATAAATATTTAAAAGAAGATAATATTTATAGTTAATAAATAGTTTTTATTTATTTTATATTAACGAAAAAATAACAATAATATTTTTAAATTATTGATATAATATCCTATAAATAAATAAGTCACAAACTATTATTACTAATTTAAGATAATATTATATCAATTATATATTATAATAATTATAAATTATTTATAATTATTATTATTTATTATAATAACCTTCATCTATATTGTCTTTATCGTTATCATTAATTATTCTCATCATTGTCATCATTATCATCATCGTTATCATCATTATCATCATTATCATCATTATCATCATTATCATCATTATCATCATTATCATCATTATCATTATCATCATCTGATTCATTGTCAGAATCATAAATTGTTATATTATCCTTGTTACCTGAATCATCAATGGTTATATTATCACAATTGTCATCTGTTTGAATAAGCATATCATTAAAGTTAAAATAATCTGAATAATTACAATTATTTTTTTTGAAACTTATTTTAATATTCTCGATAGTTTTAATATAAAAATTTTTTAAATTAATTAATTCAAATTTTTCTTTATCGTTAATGTTCATTATTATAAATATGATTTCTAACTTATCTATATTAATATTTATTTTCTTTTTTATTTTTGAATTTTCAAAATATCCTGTTTGTAATATATTTTTATTATTATAAATTTTATAGTTTATTGTATTGTATGTTTCTGGTAAAAATATAGTTAAATTATATGAATCATTATTTTTAATAATTTGTTTTTTAAATATTTTTGTATTCATATATTATATCTTGAATATCTTTTTATATATATTTTTAAATTAATTTTCATCTAAAGAATAACCTGATTGATTTTTATCAAAGCCTGAAAGAATATCTAAACCTTGAGTAGTATAACTATTTTCAAATGTTGATACTGAATCACATAAACTCTCCCCGACCTTTTCATTTTTTTGTGGGAAATTATTTATACATGTATCTAATAATTGTTCTTCTTTATTATTAAAACGTTCTTTAACATTATTAGGAATAGCTGGAATAGCTGGAATAGGTGGAATTTTAGATTTAAAACTTTCTTTAACTTCATCTTCTTGATTTTCTTGATTTTCTTGATTATTTCCAGATAATGGTTCAAAATTTTCCATAATTGATTTATAATTAAGTGATATTATGAAAGAAATTGCTAATAGTATAGCTATTAGACAACTTTTTCTGGCAATATAAATAATTAATAATAATACAATAACTCTAATAGTTGGATATTCATAATATTCACTTACTAAATTATTAATATTTTTAAAAATACATGTATTATATAAAAATAATATAAATACTATTGAAATATATACATTGCTATCATCTAACAAACTCAAAGATTTTAATATTGTAGTATCAATATTTTCTAAAGTATTATCAACATTTTTTATTTTCATTATATAGTTTTTAATTAGATTTTTTTTTAATTAATCTTTTTTTATTTCTTTTATATTAATAAGAATGAATCAAAATATTTGGGGTCCATCATTGTGGTTATCACTTCATACAATTACTATGAATTATCCGAATAATCCAACATTTTTACAAAAACAAGATTATAAAAACTTTTTTATTAATATGGAAAATATAATACCATGTACTATTTGTAAAAGAAACTATAAAAGACATTTATTAGAATATCCTATTAATAATTATTTAGATAATAGAAAACAAATTGTATATTGGTTAATAGATTTACACAATGCTGTAAATGCTGAAACAGGTAAAAAAATATTATCTTATGATAAAGTAATAGAAAAATATGAAATTATATATAATAAAAAAATATTAGATTATGATAATCCGCAAAATAATAAAATAATTATTGTAAATAATACGAAATATATTAAATATATGTTATCAATATTGATTTTATTAGTTATTATTGGAATATTCTATTTTTATAAAAATAAATAAAAAGAAGATTAAATAATTATTATGAATTTTATATTTATTATTTAACATGGATATATAAATTTTATTTATAGGTAAATATTGTTTAATATCATAATAATATACATAAATTTTCATATATAATATATTTTATACCATCCTGGAAAAGGAATAATATGCATTGATACAAAATCTTTAGTATTGTTGTAACTCTTAATCATTATTCTATATTTAATTCGTAAATAATGAAATGTTAATAATTCATAATCATTTCATCGACGTAAAGAAAATGAGACAAACTAATTTTAAAATATAATAAAAAGATATAAATATTTTTTTATTATATATGATTATCGTAATGAATAATGAAAAAAAAATAAAGAAAATATTAGAAAATGAATTAAAAACAACCAACGAGTATCTCAAAAAATATACAACACCATCAAGTAATACTGGTATTGATATTATTGCGGAAGCGATGAAAAAAGGCAAAGTAAAGTCTGGTTCACGCTTTTATAAAGATGATGATGAGTTTAGCAATAGCTCTCATTCGCTCAACAATAGTAGTCACGAAATGGGTTCTGTACTAGGTTCTAGTACTCATTCACATGGGAGTGAAACTGAAACTGAAACTGACTTGGATGGTAGTTGGAATGGTAACACGAACAGAGTCATTCTTGGTAGATATGCTGATCAAGATAAGGTATCATCTAAACAGAGATTCACAACCGAGTACAGGGAGAAATTTCGACTAAACCGAATACATCCAAACGGATGAAAACCAGATTAAATGTGCTTCACTTCATCTTCACATTATATGTGCGATTTTAAATATTAATGGTATAAATAAATATATTAAAGAGAATCTAAATATTTATTTAATAAATATATAAAATTATCCAATGTACTTTTTATCATATGATGAAGATATATTAATTTATTTCTTTTATCAATATTATAGTTTCTAATTTTATCAATAGAGTCATTTATTGAAAACCAACCAATATCACCAATTTCGGTATTCATATGTTTATTAGTTATATCAACTGTTAATACTCTATTATTTTTTGATTGTGCAATATAATATATGTGTTTATATTTACTTAAATTTGTTGATAAATATACTTCATCTAATGGACTCATGTTTAATATTGTATAATCAGATTCCTTATTGTTTGTTTCTTCTTCAAATTCTCTTTTTGCACAATCTATATTTTTTTCATTTATATTTCTTCTACCTTTAGGAAATCCCCATTCTGGTTCAGAATAAGTAATTATATTATTTTTAATAAGGTATTCTAATGAAGTTTTAATATTAATATCATTCTTTTTAATATATGTTCCTTTCTTTAATAAATTAAATTTATGCTCAGATTCTTTATATTCAATTGAATTTTTTTTAGAATCATTCCATAATTCATTCCATAATAAATTAAAGCTATTGTTTAATAATTTATTTTGTTCATAAGTGCTCATCATATTTATAATATTTTCTAAATATTCTATATTGTTTAAATCATATTTACCTCTTATAAATTCAATATAATTTAAACTATGTTTCCGTCTTATCATTAAATATTTAATTAAATTATCATAATTTTTTAAACAGTATGTTTTTGATATATTATTTTTTAATATTTTTAATTTATTTATTTCATCTAATGAAAATAAATAATTATTTTGAATTTTTTTTGAATAATTTATTATTTGATTTAAATCTATATTATTAATTTTTACACAAATAATACCTAAACTTATTATCGGATATAAACATTTTTTAAAAACATGTCCCTTTTTACCACAGTTTATACAATATAAAGATTCTTTATTCATATATGAATATATATTTTCATTTGTATTAGTATTAGTATTAGTATTAGTATTAGTATTAGTATTAGTATTAGTATTAGTATTAGTATTAGTATTATTAGTATTAGTATTATTATTATTAGTATCTTTATTTATATTCATATATGAATATATATTTGTATTTGTATTTGTATTTGTATTTGTATTTGTATTTGTATTTGTATTTGTATTTGTATTTGTATTTGTATTTGTATTTGTATTTGTATTTATACTTTCATTTGTATTTTCATTTGTATTTTCATTTGTATTTTCATTTGTATTTTCATTTGTATTTTCATTTGTATTTTCATTTATACTTTCATTTGTATTTATACTTTCATTTGTATTTATATTTTCATTTATACTTTCATTTATACTTTTATTTATATTTTCATTTATATTTGTATTATATTCCATAAATTATTATAATTATTTTATTTTAAGTAAGTATTAAATAATCTTTTAATACTTATTAAAAATTATTAAAAATTATTATATTTTTTATCTTATATGTTATTAGTTATGTCTATTAAAAATAAACAAAAATTTATGTATTATCCTGAAATTACAAGTTCTACTTTTAACGAAGAAATATACTTAAAAAGAGAATTTAGAACAAATGAAATAAATAGCACATCTTTTGATAAAAATATAAATAAATTTACAAATACAAATATATCTAAAATTAAAGATTTTGAGTTAGATAATCATCAATCATTTCTTAAAAATTATATATCTCCTGATACGCCATACAATGGTATATTAATATTTCATGGAACAGGTGTTGGAAAAACATGTAGTGCTATATCAATTGCGGAAGGATTTAAAAAGACATTAAAGAATATTAATAAAAAAGTATTAATATTATCTAATTTAAGTGATAATTTTAAAAAAGAAATATATGATTTTTCAAAAGATACTTTATCAAAACAATTTCAAAATATTAATTTTCAATGTACAGGTAAAAGTTATGATTTAGGAAAAGATAGTATATATTTAACACTAAATCAAAAAAAGAAAGAAGTTGGAAAAATGATTAAATCTTATTATGAATTTATTGGTTATATAAAATTTGCGAATGATATAAGAAGAAAAACAAATGACTGGGATGGTTCGGAAGAAACTATTACAGAAGATATAAAAAAATTTATATCTCGTGAATTTGATGACAGAGTAATAATTATTGATGAAATTCAAAATATTAAAACAGCAAAAAAATTGACATTTGAAAAAACAATTCAATCTATTCTCCAATCTATAATTAAATATGGGAAAAATATTAAATTAATTCTAATGAGTGCTACTCCAATGTTTGATAGAGCAGATGAAATTATATTTTATTTAAATTTATTATTAGAAAATGATAATAGAAGAATAATTAATAAAAATGATATTTTTAACACAAAAAATGATTCGTTAAAACCTGGTGCGAGTGATTTATTAAGAAAATTATTAACAGGGTATATTAGTTATATAAGAGCAGAAAAACCATTTGTTTTTCCATTTAAATTTGATGCTACAGATTCTATTATACCTTCTGTAAAATATGATTTTTATGGTGATATTATTGATAAAAAAAAACAAATAAAGTATACAAAAATTATATCATTGAAAATGATTGATTTACAAAATAATACATATATTTATTATTATAATAATAAAATTAAAAATAATGAAATAGTACGGATAAATGACAATAATGATTTTAATGAAAATGATTACGAAAATTTATTAGATAATAATCTTATTAAAAAGGATTTTTATCATATTGATTTAACACAAATATCAAATATTGTTTATCCAATAAAGGATAAAAATAAAATTAATATAGGTAACTTTGGACGTGTTTCAATTAATTATAATAAAGATAATGGTAAATCTGGATTTTATAAAAATATAAAATATATTGGAACAAAAAAAAAATTTAAATATATGTTTCAAAATCATGCTATATTTGATAAAAATACATTAAATGAGGCACCATTTTGTGATGAAAAACATTTGAAAAAATATTCAGTAAAATATGATTATATATTAAATAAAATAAAAAATTCAAAAGGGTTAATATTTTTATATTCGAATTTCATTGATCAGGGGGTATTACCTCTTGCGTTAGTATTAGAGCAAAATGGATTTACAAGAGATAGAGTAGATGGTGAAGAAAATTTATTAGAATACAGTCCAAATAAAAAAAATGGTGGTGGTAAAAGAGCCCCAATTTGTTATTTATGTGGAAATGATATTAAAAACGATGTACACAATAATGAAAATATAAAAGATTATCATATATTCAAACGTGCTAAATATGTAATTTATTATCCTGATTCTAAAGAAATTATAAAAGTAACAAAAGAAGCTGCATTAAAAAAATTTTCAAGTAGTAATAATAAATATGGAGAAGAAGTAAAAATATTTATAGGAACAAGAGCTGTAAGTGAAGGATTGGATTTTAAAAGAATAAGACAAGTTCATATTATAGATCCATGGTATAATTTATCCAGACATTCACAAATTATTGGCAGAGCAATAAGAAAAGATTCACATAAAGATTTATTACCAGAAGAAAGAAATGTAGAAATTTATCAATATGCAGCATTGATTAATAGCAAAGATAAAATTGGACAACATGAATCAATTGATTTACGAAGTTATAGAATAGCAGAGAGCAAAGATATATTGATTAAAAAAATAAATAGAATTATGAAAGAGTCAAGTGTAGATTGTACATTATTTAAAAAAGCCAATGTGTTTCTTTCAAAAAAAAATATAAAACAAATAACATCATGTGGAGAAACGGTTAATATAAATATTTCTGATAAAAAATATTCAGCTATGTGTGATTATAGTGATACATGTGATTATAACTGTAATTGGTCACCTAATCCAGCAATTAAATATCCTATTAATAATGATACTTATAATATATCATTTGGACAAACAGATATATTAAAATGTAAAAATAAAATAATAAGTTTATTTAAAGAAAACTATGCATATCATTTAGATAATATTGAGCAAGAAATATTAAGTTTATATCCTGAAATGAATGAATTATTTATTTATACAGCATTGGAAAATTTAGTAAATAATAAAAATGAAATTATAATAGATAAATTTGATATTAAAGGATATATTATATATCAGGGAGATTATTATATTTTTCAACCATTAGATATTGAAAGAGAAGATATACCTTTAATATATAGATATTATCCAATGAATAATAAAAAGAAAAGGATATCTATTGAGAATTATAAATTTGATTATCCAGAAGAAGAAAAATTATTTGAAATTAATAAAAATAATAGACGACTTTATAATGAAGTAATAAATAATATTGAAAATAATATTGAGATACATCATTTGATTAAAAATAATTCAAATGAAAAATATATAATTTCTGTAGTTGGATGTATATTAGATTCAATTAATTTTACTGATGAGCCATTGTTTATAAATGAATTATTAATACAATATTATAAAAATGCTAATAATAATAATTTAATAAAATATATTATTGATTATTATAATAATAATAATACATTGATTAATTATTATCAAGATATTGAATATAATAAATCCAAAATAACAAAAAAATATTATATTGGTTATGTTAGTTTTGATACATTTTATGTAATTAATAATATTAATATAAAGCAGAAAATAAATGAAATTGACTTTAAAAAAATTAAATTTGAAAAAGCTACTGATGAAATAAGAAGTAATATATTGACATTAAGAAAAATATATTTTACCAATAATATTGTTAATAAAAATTTTAATATAATATATGGAACATCACAAACTGATATAACTAAAAGTAAAAAAGAAAGAAATTTTAAAATTATTGATAAAACAAAAGAAGAAAAAATTATTACACAAAAATTAGAAATGTCAAAACGAACAACATGTACTGGTAGAACTTGTTCATTTTATAAAAAAGAAGATTTAGTAAATGTTAGAAATCATTTACAATTATATAAATATAAAAATGTAAAAATGAAAATAGATTTTTTATGCAATGATATTGAAATATATTTACGATATAATCAATTAATTAACAAAGATAATAAAACATGGTTCATTTTTGAAAAGAAATATATTTTATAAAAAATCATGACTTATTTATTATAATAAATCAAAAACTATTTAATGACTATATATTATATATTATATATTATATATGATAAAAATGATTAGTAATTTGTTAAACCATCATATATTATCAATTAAATTATAATCTATTAAAAAATGAAAATAGTAAAAAAAATTAGAAATACTTTATTTTTTGTAAAGAAATACTTTATTTTTTGTAAAGAAATAAAATATTTTTATTTAAAAATATTTTACTATAAGTTATTAATGATTAACGATAATAATTGTAACCAATTTTCATCACTTAGTTATGAACTAACTAAACTTTTAAATACATATACTATTAAAGAAAACGGAATATATTTTACACCTGCTGATATTATTAAAATATGTATAGATAAAATAAAATATTTTGAAAAAGAATATAATATAACCATAAATAATATTTTAGAACCATGTTGTGGTTCTGGTGAGTTTATAAAATCAATTGATAAACATTTTATAGATACAACTATATATGGTATAGAAAACAATAATGATATATATAATAAAATTAAAAATATCGAATTAAAGAATAATAAATTAATTTTAGAAAATACAAATTTCTTTCATAAAACTACAAATAATAAATACGATTTAATTATTGGTAACCCTCCATATTACGTAGTTAAAAAAAATACTATTAATGATAAATACTTTAAATATTTTGATGGTCGTCCAAATATTTTTATTTTATTTATAATAGATTGTTTAAAATCTTTAAATAAAGGTGGTATTTTATGTTTTGTATTACCTAATAGTTTTATGAATTGTTTATATTATGATAAAACAAGAAAATATATAAAAAATAATTACAGAATATTAGATATTATTTTTTTTAAAGATAATAAATTTTTAAATACAAAACAAGGTGTTTTTATAATGATTGTACAAAATGCTAATTCAAATAAAAACAGCAATGAATATATATTAAATATAAATGAATATACTATATTTAATGAAAAAAATAAAATAAAAAAATTAAAAGAATTATATGAAAACTCTATAAATTTAAATAAATTAAAATTTAGTGTTAATGTTGGAACTATTATATGGAATGAACATAAAAATATATTAAGTGATGATGAAAATAAAACATTGTTGATTTATAATGGATATTTAAAAAATAACAATCTATCAATTAAAAAATTTAATAATACAACAAAGAAAAATTATATTGATAAAGATGGTATAAATGAAGTATGTTTAGTTGTTAATAGGGGGTATGGTGTTGGTGATTATCATTTTAATTATTCATTAATTGATTTAAATCAAAAATATTTAGTTGAAAATCATTTGTTGGTTATTAAATATATTGGAAACAAATCTACTAAAGATGAAATAAAAGATATATACAATCAAATAATTAAATCATTTGGTAATGATAAGACAAAAGAATTTATTTCAATTTATTTTGGTAATAACGCATTAAATATAAATGAATTACTTCATATATTACCTATCTATGTTTAATTATTTTTTATTAATTCAATAATTTCATTAGTTGTTAATTCTTGAATATTACTATTACTATTACTATTATTATTTATTTTATTTCCTTTTTTACTTTTTCTAAAGTCTTTATTTGTTAAATTTGAATTATTTTTTAATTCTTGAATACTATTATTACTATTATTTCCTTTTTTACTTTTTCCAAAGTCTTTATTTGATTTATTTGTTAAATTTGAATTATTTTTTAATTCTTGAATACTATTACTATTATTTCCTTTTTTACTTTTTCCAAAGTCTTTATTTAATTTATTTGTAAAATTTGTAATTATTGAATTAATTTGCGATGATTCAATAATTTGAGATGCTTTATTATTTTTAGATGATTCGTTACTTTTAGACGATATATCATTTGTTCCTATATTTTTATTATTTTTTTTTATTGGATTATTTACCCTCCATTTTTTTAACATTTCAATATCATTATTAATATTAGTTTTTTGAGTAGGTGTTAAATCTTTTTTCTTGAGTTGTGAATACAATGACATAATTACAGATCTAAATGATTTTTTTTTAATATCATTTATATATTTTTGCATTTTTAAATTTTCTTTTATTTTTGATTCAGGTTTATTATTTATTTCAATACCAGGCTTACCTTTATCTTTTATACATACAGGTCCAATATATATATTTTTTTTTATTTTTTTATTATTTTCTATTGAATTAATTTTTTTTGTATATCCCTTTTTAAGTATTTCACCTATATCGCACGCACCTGTTCTATATGTATTCTTAGTAGGATGATGAAATGTTCCGAGTGGGTATTCTAATGCTTGTTTTTCAGTTTTAATTTCTTTTTTTTTAATATTTTTACTCATTACTTACTACAAATAAAAAAATCTATTTTTAATAAATTAAAAAAATATGAATATAAATATATAAATATAATAATTATTATATAGTAAAATGGCATATTTTTTTGGAAAACAATCAACTTTTATTCAAAGTTCTTCGAACTTATATAATCAAATTAATAAAAACTTATTAAATATTGGTAGATTTAAGATTGACAGTAAATATTATTCTTTTTTAAATAAAAAGAATTTAAATTCTTTAGTAAATTATAAATTTTTTGTATTATTAAAATCATTTGGTAAAAATTATGTATTATTTTTAACAAATGTAGATGATAAAAATTATTCAATTTTTATAAATAAAAAAAACAATGTTATGAATATTGTTAATATTAATTTTAATGATGAATTATTTAAAGGAACATTATTAGATGGAGAAATAGTTAAAAATAATGAAAATAAATATATATTTCTTGTTAATGATCTACCATATTATAAAGGTAATTCATTAATTACAAGAAATCTCGAAGAAAGAAATAAAATATTAGAAAAATTATTAAATAATGAATATATAATTGATAATGAATTATATATTTCTAAAAAAAAAAATTTTAATTTTAAAGAAATAAATGATCTTGTAGAAAATTATTCTAAAATATTAAGTTATAGATGTTCTGGATTATTATTTAAGAATAATACTAATTTTGGTGATAATTATTTATTTAGTTTTCCGGAATGTAGATCTGATAGTAAAATCTTGAAAAATGGTGTAACAGTAGATAATCAAAAAGTTATTATTGAAGAAGATCATAAAATTGTTAAACCAAAACAATATAACAAAGGATATAACGAAAAAGAAAAAGAAAAAGAAAATGAGAATGAAGATAATGAATTATTTGGAGATATTGAAAACGTAAATGAAAATATAAATGAAAATATAAATGAAAATATAAATGAAAATATAAATGAAAATATAAATGAAAATATAAATGAAAATATAAATGAAAATATAAATGAAAATGAAAATGAAAAAGAAAATATCAAAATGGATAATAATATATTAAATAAAAAGACTTGTAACTTTATGATAAATCCTACATTATTACCAGATATTTATGAATTATATTGTTATAGTTCAAATAATAATATTGAAAAATATTCATATGCATCTGTACCAGATACCCATACAAGTAATTATTTAAAATCAATTATAAGTTTTGATAATATAAATGAAAATATATTAACAAAGATAAAGAAAAATAATGCGACATTTGTAGAATGTAATTATCACAAGGGTTTTAAGAAGTGGGTTCCTTTTAATAAAAATAAAAATAATATTATGGACAATATTACAATAATAAATAAAACCCAAATTATTTTAGATTCATTATAAATATATTATAAATATATTTTAATTACTATTTTATTTATAAATTTTATTAGTATAATATATATGTCTAATAAAATAGGTAGTTCTATTAATAATAAATTTAACATACCTTTAAATGATAATGTAGATAATTTTTTATTATCTAAAAATAGTATTCATCCAGCAATGGTTATGGATTTTATTGATAATAAAATAAATAAAACTCAACAAACTGGAGGAGATGGTTATACAATTAATGTAAATAAATCTATAAATGGAATGGTTGGATGGAGTAGATATAGTTTTAATTATGCTCCAGTTATTTATGGTGATTTAATTCAAAATAAAAATCAAGATAATTGTAAAATTGGTGGTCAAATTGGTGGTGAATCATGTGGATGTGGTAATTCAAATGATAATACTAAATCAAAATCAATATATGATTTATTACAACAAAGCGGTGGTACTAAAATGAAAGTAAATCAATTTGATGCTATTCAACAAGTTGGAAAAGGTCTTATACCATTAGCACCAAATGCTTTAATAAATTTAATATTATTAATATTTTTATATCATAGTGTTGTAGATAGTAATATAGATAACAAGAAAATAAAAAAATCAATTAAAAAAGGTGGATATAGTTTATATTCTATAATTGCACCATTGGGGCGTAGTAATTTATTAGTATTAGCTTCTTTATTATTACTACATCATTTCGCAGTCGAAAAACCTGCAATGAAAAAAAAATTAAAAGGAGGTGAGAATAATATTTATAGTAAAATGAACGAACTTTTAAAACCCATGGGTTTAAAAAATGGAGTATCACCTGTATTGAATAGTTTATATGATGGATTTAAAAAAAATAAAAAAGATGAACAAAAAGGTGGTTCTATATTAAAATCAATTGTTGCACCTTTGGGTACAAATGCGTTTATTGCAACCGGAATATTATTAATTATGAAAAAAATATTAATCGATGAAGATAGTAGTAAAATTAAAAAAGGAGGAAGTAAAAAAGATTTTAATAAATTAGTTAATTTATTAGGACCTTTATCATTTAATGCATTTGCGAATGAAGATTTTGTTAAAGAAATATTTAAATTAAATAAAAATAATAAAAATAATAAAAATAATAAAAAATAATAAAATAATAATAGTATATTACAATGTTATGCAAATATAAAGATATATTTGGCAAAGTTGGAAAAGGAATACATTCTTATAAAATATTTAATATATCAATATTTGATGTATTATTAACTATATTAGTTGCATTTATTATTAGTTTATTTACAAAATATAATTTTATAAGTATTTTAATATCTTTATTCATATTAGGAATTATTCTTCATCATATATTTTGTGTTAGAACAACAATTGATAAATTGTTATTTTCATAATTATAAAACAACAATTGATAAATTGTTATTTTCATAATTATAAAACAACAATTGATAAATTGTTATTTTCATAATAAATTATAAACTAAGAAATAAAATATTGTACTATTAAAACGAAATAACGATGATGCTTTATTTTCATTTGGATAATTACTTTTTAAAAATTTATTAAATAGTAATAAAATTATAAATTCAATAAATATTCTATGTATAAATAAATTTGGTATATAAATATTTAACGTAACAATATTTCCTATGGAATTTAATAATAGAGGCATCGCAATATCATCAAAATTTGATACCCAAAATTTATTGCCCAATATAGTTAATATACTATATTGAAAAATAAATTTATTAAATAAATTAAAAATAAAAATATTGAATATTGAACCAAATAAATTATTATTTGCTAAAATATATTTATAAGTAAATAGATGTGTATTTAAAAATATACCAAATGAATAAATATCAATTATATCACTTTTATTACTTTTTTTATTCATATATAAATACAATGTTAATTTTTTATATATATTTATTTTAGATGTATAAAAATAGTATTATATTAATATTAATATTAATATTAATTTTGTTTTATATAATTAACTATTTATTAAAAAAAAATTACGAAACTTTTGTGGATTTTCAACAAGAGGAAGATACTGATAAAAAACCTGACACAAATAGTTGGAATAATTTTTGTGGTATTAATAATTCTAATTCTAATTCTAAAACTTATGAATCAAGTACTGAAGAAGATATAGTATTAAATAATTGTGCTGGTGAAAATGAAAAATGTTATGTAGATATAAAAGGAAACAATACATGCTGTGGCAATTATAATTGTATAAGTCTTAAACAAAAATTTAATTATAAAGTTTGTTCTAATGATAAAGATGCATGTGGATATTATAAATTTATAAATGTGGATTATTTTAAATATTTATTTAACGATGAATGGTGGAATAATAAATTTGAAAATATTAAAAATATTTTTTTTCAAAAAAATCCAAATATATCTGAAAAAAAAGGTAGGTCTATATTAGATAAAAAAAGAGAAGAAATACTAAATTCAATGGATTTTTTATGTGGTGGTAAATCCAAAGAACAAATGAATGATAGCAATTTTATTACATATGTTATAAAAGAAATAGAAAAAGAATTTATGAATGATCAAATATTTTCTGGATTAATTTATGGTGTAAAAGAAAGTGTTAAGAAAAATGATAATTCAGATAATTCATCATATAGAGTAAATAATTCCAGACGTAGATGTACGTAGACGTAGATATAGATGAGATATAAATGTACTTAGAAAACATTAAAAATATCAAAAATATCTTTTTTATCTTTTTTAATTTTATTATCATTTAACTCATTCTGATAATTACACATATCTGAATCAACTAATTTATTTGTTTCTTTAATATTAATTGAATGATAATGATAGTTTTTTCTTCCAAATATTTCATTCTTATCTAAATCATATTTAATATCCTGAACTTCATTCTTATTTTTTTTATATAAATCCAATCTTTTTTTTCCTTGTCTTTCAAAAATAGAAAAATTATCAATAATATCAATAATTAATGGCTGAATATTTTCATGCTTTATTCTATTTATTCTACCAACAGATTGTATAATATCACTCTTTGGTGTAGCTAAAATTAATCCATTTAAAGTAGGAATATCTAAACCTTCATTTGCCATCGGGTAAGTACCAAGTAATACTCTACATGTCTCACTGATTTTTAGATCCTTCTGTTTCATCCCTCCAACATAATATCCAACGCTATCAATTCCAATATCTTTTAATAATTTTTCGAAATCAAATAATTGTTGTTTTCGATCACTTAAAATTAAAAATTGACGATACTCATTCTCATCTAATTCCTCTTTTATTCTATTAACGATAACTTTTGTTCTTTTTATATATTTTACAAGTTGGTTTATCATAGTAGCCATTTGAACTTGACCCCTATAATTCAATATTTCTTTATTATAATTTTCATCTTCACTTTCAATTATATATCTATCCACCTTAACAATGTTTTTCACATCTGCTTTAATACTATATATAATATCACCAATAAACCATTTTAATATTTTTGTACATCCATCTTTTCTTGTAGGTGTAGCAGATAATCCTAACATATATTTACAATTAATCTTAAATAATGCCTTCATAAATATTCTTGATGGAATTCTATGACATTCGTCAATAATAACATGACCTATATCATCAAAAGCATCTTTTGATAATTCTTTCATAGATAATGTTTGTAACATTCCAATAATTATATCTTTGTCTTCTATATCAAACCTATTTCCTTGAATAAATCCAATTCGTGCACCAGGTAACGCAAAATTAATTCTTTCAACCCATTGATTCATTAAAAATTCTTTATGAACTATTATTAATGTTTTTTTTGCCAATTTACTGATAAAATATAAACCCATGATCGTTTTTCCTGCACCACAAAACAATGACAATATCCCTCCACCATTTTTTTTATAACTTTCCATTGACTTTTCAGCAGGTATTTTTTGAATATCTTTTAAAGATAAAACAAATTTTACATCTATATTCGCACCTTTTGGTGTTATATTATATTTTGGTTTATTAAAATTTTCTATACCATAAAATTTTGGTACATATAAATATTTATCATTTTCATTATATACTTTACATGGTTCTTCTACAGAACCATAATCACTTGATACAAACGGTGTAACAGTTAATTCATTCTTAATATTATTTAATTCTTCATCTGAAAAAAAGGATTTATTTAAAATAAATCCTTTCTTTCCAATATACGTCTTTTCTTTTAATAAATCTTTAATTTTTATCATTATTATGATTAGTATGAACTTTATGTTATTAATTAATAAAACTTTCTTATATAAAAGTTTTATTATTCTTAAAAAAATAAAAATATTATAAAAATATTAAACTTGAGGTGCCGGTGCCCCGTCTGTATTAGGATAACCAGTTGCCATCCAATAATTAGGACTTAATTCAGGTGCAGGACTATTAACACCAGTACTATAACTTGAATCAAATTGTTTAGAAGGTCCTTCATTAAATAAATATTCAATCATAAATGGTTGAATTGCATAATTAAAATATCTTAATCTACACATAAATCCATCAAATCCTGCATAATTTGTAATATATAAATTATCATAATTCAATTTAGGAACACCACGAAGTTTTTGTCTTTTCTTTAAATTACCATTAATAAATACATCTACAGAATTACCAATTAATAATATAGTAACATGTGTCCATGCATTTATAGGTATATTTCCAACATCACATGATTCTGTTATATTTTGATAAGTATTAAATCGAATATGAAATTTATTTGTATTAGGATATAACCAAACACCTGGATTTTGTAATAAAGGTAAATGATTAGCATTCTTATTATAATCATTACTACCTTTATGAAATACATGTTTAAAATCTCCTAAATCACCATCAGAACACGATGTGTCAAAATTTGTATCTTTTATAAATATCCAATATGAAAAAGTATATTCAGTACCATATTGATTATCCATTGGTTGTGGAACTCTATAAGATTCTATTTTTTGTGATGTATTTCCACCAATCATATCTCTAATTAAATAAGGACTATATTTAGAATAATTTCTATAACCTTGTATAATTGAATATACGAAATATAAAATCACAAGTGTGCAAATACATATTAATACTATACCAAATAATTTATTTGAGGTACCTCCTTTAGAATTATTTATTTTCATAACTGCATTATTTGAAGACATATATATATATATATCATATTTTTTATTTATTATTTATTAATTACTCAATTACTCAATTATTAAATATTTAAATTTTTCTTAAGAAGACTCAAAATTTCCAGATTCTTTAAAACTTATTAGTTTTCCATCTGTCATAAACTGTACTTGATATTGGGTTGACCCGAGAGGTCCTTGTTGATATAAATTCATAACATCAGTTGGTAATAAAGATTTAGTAAAATATTGTGTCTTACCAATTTTTCCATAAAATCCTGCCTCAGGTTTTCCCATTGTCATATAAACTTTCGGTGAATCTTCTAAAATAGGAAGACCTTTTAAAGCACAACTTCTTTCTAATTTTCCATTAATGTAAATATCAACAGTTCTATTATTTAATACATAACATATATGTACCCATGTCATTAATGGAATATTTGGAATATCACATGATTCAACACCAGAATTATCTTGTGTAGATGTAACAATTTTCAAAGAATTTGTTAAAGGGTAAAGCCATATACTAGGACTGTGGACACTATTAGAATTATCGTTTGGAGTGCCTTTCCATAAAATATTTTTATAATCTCCAAATTTATAATTAAAATCCTTTACATATATCCATGTACTAAAAGCTTGATTTAATCCCATTGTAACTTCAGGTAAACTAAATGCAGGTCTTGCTTTATCAGAATCAATTACATCATTAATTATAACTGGGCTACCAGCATTTTTTTTATTTACAGCTTGAACAGCAATATAAATAACGTAAATTATTACAATTATTAAAATAATTATAAATATTGCAGAAAATATTTTTCCTGAACTTCCGGAATTTTTTTGGTTAAAATTATTCGCCATAATATATATATATATTAGAAATTAATTCTATTAAAATATATTTTTATAATGATTTTATATCACTATCTGTAACTAAACACGAAGTTTCATATCTAATATCATTATTTTCTTCATTTTGAAATTTATCTAATACAGATTTATATTTTGAACAATAATTATCTATATCATATTGACTTAATGTGAAATTATAATATTTAAAATATGCCATTTGACCCGGAAATCCATTTTTTTTTACGTCATCTGGATATTTTATTAATTTACCATCATTCGCTATATATAAATTATAGTCAGATGTGTCTGGAATATGTGAATTTAAACTTAATATTTTTTCTAATTTACAATTCTTGTATAATGATATGGAACCACTATTTACTAAAATTGTTATAGAAAACCATTCATTCAAAGGTACATCATCTAATTCTAATCGTCCATTATTGGTACCATCATTTATTACTAATACAATATTGTTTAAATTCGGCTTTAACCATAATCCAGGAATTTGTTGAATTTTATGTAATTCTATAGTATCTCCATTACTATCTTCACCAATTACATCACTATCTTTACCAATTTCATTTTTTCCTAAATAAAATATAGATTTCCAATCTCTGAATCGATAATTTTCAAATTTATTTTTGTATTTTGGATTACTCCCATTTATATATAAAAACATTGATATTGAAAAATTCCTATTATCTACTTCATCTCTAAAATTCTTATAAGATATTATATTATCTGCAGTTTGAGGTGCATCACATATAAATGGTTTTTTAGTAGATGTATTATATACATCAGTTTGTTTAATTATAACACCAGAAGTTTTTTCTTTTTTATTAATAACCTGTGTCAAATAAATAATATAAAGAACAATAAAAATCAATGAAAAATATATACCACCAAATATAAATAACATAGATGATGTCAAAATAGCAAATAGAATCGATAATCCTAAATTATAATTAATTTTTGTAAATACATACATTAATATAAATGATATAACTACATTAAATACTTTAAGTTGATATGGCATAGAATTCATATTATTCATAGTTTCATTACTATATTTCGTTACTTCTTTCGCACTATTTTTTGCATTATTTAAAAATTTATTAAAGTTATTGTTATTATTATTGATATTGCTATTATTATTATTGCTATTTTTATTGTTGTTATTTTTATTAAAGTTATTATTGTTATCATTATCATTATTATTATTATTGTTATTGGAATTATTTGTATTATTGTTGATGTTATTGATATTATTGCTATTATTTCTATTATTTCTATTATTTCTATTGTTATTATTTGTATTATTTGTATTATTTGTATTATTTGTATTATTTGTATTATTTGTATTATTTGTATTATTTGTATTGTTTGTATTATTTGTATTGTTTGTATTATTTGTATTGTTTGTATTATTTGTATTATTTGTATTATTTAAATTATTATTAGTCATTTATTCTAATTAAAACAGAGATATATTTTTTGTATATTTTCTGTATATTTTTTGTATATATTTGTATATTTTTTGTATATATTTTCATTAAAATAAAAAATTTCCATATTCGTATTTATTTATTTTACCATTTATCGTACAATTATTTTGTAAGTCTAATGGACCAGAAGCTGTTCCTTCTATACATTTTCCATCACCATATTTATTAGTACAATATCCACAATTTGTATTCTTTAAACATTCATTTTTTTGTCCTTTCTTACCTGAATTATATTTATCACAACTATTTATACTTGATATACATGATTTTCTGTCTAAATATGGTAATATTAATTGGTTTGTTAGTTTTTCAAATCCACAATTATTATTACTTATATATTTATTTTTTGTTGTCGCAATATATTTTTTACATTGATTGCCATGTTTACAATAATAATCTATATCTTTATTTACAATATCATTATTACAAGATTCTTTAGATTTATTTACACAACTATTTGTACATGAATTGTCTGAAGTATTAAATGGTATATTAACACTGTCTTTTTGATATGTACATTTACATTTATTTGTATCAATATCTAACGTACAAAATGATTTATTTTTAAAAAATGGATTTATATAATTTTCATATTTTTCATAAAAATATAAATTCTTATTTCTTTTCCATTTCATTTTTTTCAAATAAAATATTATACAAAATATAATAAAAATCAATAATGAAATAATTAATAAATTGTTCATTACTATTATTATATATTTTTATATATTTTTTATATTATTATATAGTAATATGATTGAATTAATGACTGCTTTCAGAGCTATAGAAACTTTTTCTAATAAAACAAATGAAATTGAACTAAATGATGATATTTTAACATATTACATGACTAAAATAGAACCTACCTGGATAATTGCTGTGTTACTTGTAGCATTCGGCTCTGCATATTTAGCATATGAATGCAATATTAATGAAAGTCCTGCTACACGTGCTATTTATTCAATATTCGCATTTTTCTTTAGTGGATTTTATTTAATCTATTATCTTATCGTTCATGTAATATTGGGATATCAATGTTTTGATGGCAGAAATATTTCTAACATCGTTAAATCAAAAAAGAAATAAATAACATATAAGTAATTTTCTATTTTATTTTTTATTATTATTATTGTGTAATATTAATAATATATCTTTATTATTAATTTTTTTTATAATATCATAAATTATTTTTTCTGTATCTTTATTGTATGTATTTTTTAAAAATATCATATTAATAAAAATATATGATAAATTTTCATAATAAATTAAATCTTTTTTATTTTTTGGTTGAAGAAATGTTATTATTTTTTTTCTAATATTATAATGATTTTTTAATTCATATATATTTTTTTTTTGAATAGTATATTTCATTATCTATATATTACTTAAATATATTTGTTAATTCCAAATTTCTATTTACAATTTTAACATTAAAATTATTATTTTTTTCTTTATCTTGTTCATAATATTTTTTACCTCTATTTATGTAATTATATGGACTACAAAATTGATAAATATGATTGTCTTTTGGTTGATATATACTTTGAACTATTGACCCTCTATAATTATTTGTCCATGTTTTAGATGAATTTTCATTTTGATTTATATAAAAATAATTATCATTGTATTTATTATTTACTTCATGCATTATATTACTAAATTATAAAAAAATATTAAATTGTGTAATATTATATGACTAATAACTCAGTTTTAAATAAACATAATAAATTATTAAAAAATTCAGAAAATATCAATGAAGTTAATATTAATAACGAAAGTAAAGATAAAAAGGAAACTAAAGCTAAAAAGGAAACTAAAGCTAAAAAGGAAACTAAAGTAAAAAAGGAAACTAAAGTAAAAAAGGAAACTAAAGTAAAAAAGGAAACTAAAGATAAAAAGGAACCCAAAGTTAAAAAAGAACCTAAAGATAAAAAGGAAACTAATGCTAAAAATGAAAATAATACAACAAATAAAGAATTAAAAGATATAAATAATAAGATTATTAATAAAAATAATATAACTAATAATGAAAATAATACAACTAATAAAAATAATACAACTAATAAAAAATTAAAAAATATAAATAATAATATTATTAATAAAAATATTAAAAATATTAAAAATATTAAGATAATTAAAACTAAAAATATTGAAAATAATAAAAATAATAAAAATATTAAAAATAATAAAAATAAAGAAGATGTACAAAATATAATTATTCGTCCAGCAAATAAACAATTTATGAAATATTTTAAAAATGATATAAAAAATAATAATAATATAGATTTTTCAAAAGAAATAAAAGAATATCAAAATTCATTTAATGATATAGTTGACTTTTCTAAAACAATTACTGAAACAAAAAAAAAAGATATAAATTGTATTTTATATCATGCAGAAAATAGTGATGGTTTAATGTCAGCTAATATAGCCGTTAAATATTTATTAGAAAATAAAAAAAGTGATATTGTATTTATTCCTATGAAACCTTCTTCTGGTGAAGGTAAAGTAGATTTTCGATTAACAAAATATGATAATGATATGAAAGATAGAAATATATTAATATTAGATTTACAATATAATAGAGAAAACCTTTCTTATATTAAAAATTTAGCAAAAACAGTTTATATAATTGATGATCACGCTATTGGAAATAAAAATGATAAGTTATGTTTTATTGGAGATAGTAATCATGCAACTATTGCATATACATGGAAATTCTTTTATCCTAAAGAAGATGTTCCAATATATATTCAGATTATTGATAATGATGATAGAAAATTACAATTATCATTTTTATCAAAATATCGTTCAATGAGTTCATTTTTTAACTATAGAATATTCCATAATCCTTATTTAAATGTTAAATTTGATAAATTAGAAGACTTTAAGAATTTAGATAAACTTATTAGTGATGATTATAATTTTTTATCAAATATGGTTGGACATTATTATGATGAATTAGCAAATAATATTAAAGATCAAGTAGCACGAAACGCAAGAAGAGCTACTTTTCAAGGACATCCTGTATATGTTTTAAATTATAATGATCCAGTTTTATATAAAATGGTTGCAAGACAAATGCTAACAAATGCACAAAAACGAGGTGATAATATACATTTTGTTGTATTATGGGGATATGAATATACAAATCAGGCATATAAAGTATATTTATCTGAATTTCATGGTGGAAAGCCTAAATATAATATACCGTATATTGCTAAAACTCTTGGAAATATTGGCGGTCAAACTAAAGGTGGAGGAGGTGACAAATATATAGGAAACTTTTATTGGCCTCGTACCAAAGATAAAGATATTTGGGATTTATTTTCAAAAAATTATATTAAAGATAAATATAATTAATTAAATTAATTAAAATTAATTAAAATTAATTAAAATTAATTATAATGATTTGTAATGATTTGTAATGATTTGTAATGATTTGTAATAGTGAATCACGCACATTTGGACTCTTATCACTCTTATGAAGTATAATGCCAATTTTTTCTGGTTTGAAATACACTGATTGTGAAACAACCTTTCTAAAAATTATTGTTATTGATCTTCTTGTGCTTTCTCTTCATGATTATTTTCATATTTTTCAATATCATCTGGACGTAATACAAATTTTATATTTTGAATACGTTTTAATTCATCGTTACATAATTGTTCATCTTCTGGATATATATTCTTTAAAAATTCTTGTTGAATATCTTTAACGTTTTGATTATTGATAATTGCATATTTATCAAAACGAATAAGTAATTCCATATCTTCAACCTTTTTTAATAAAAATTTACAATTATCATAATTATAATTATTATATAATTCATCGTTAATATCAGATGTATTATGTGAATATAATAGTTTATCACAACATATTTTATTATTTTTCCATATATGTTTGGTTAGCACAATTAGACGTTTATTCATATTAAATCCTGTTCGATAACTACATAACTCAGCACCTTGATAATAATTTGAACTCCAATTTCCTGAAATGCATAAAACAGAACAACTAAGTAAATGTATTGCTGTTCCTATTACATAACCAATCGGTAATCCAATAAAAGTCTTACATATCCTTTGTGCCTTTTGTGTATAGGTTAATTCAGTCATATCAATATCATTAGTTATTTTTGCTAATAGTTCTTCAACTTGATTTTCATCACAAAATAAATGTATTTTGCAAATACTATTTTGCACTTTTCCAACAATCTTTACAATTTCATATTTTTTTTCAAATAACTCGTCTATATCATTAATATTTTGCACTGTATAACAAAAAACAGGTTCTTTATAGACTGCATTATCTTGTTCATCTACTTCATGATAAATGGCTGTATCATTACCACCGCCTTGTTTAATTGTATAAGCACTATGTGACATAAACCATTGCGTATATATTTTAGTATATCCATCACATTGTAGAAAAGCACTTTTTGTATTAACACTAAAATCACATGCTCTTATTTTAATATTTATATCTGGAGATACATTTCCACATATATATCTAAATTGATCAATATTAGAAAGTCGTGTAATTGACATTATATATATATTTATATATATATCTTTATATACATCTTTATATACATCTTTATATAGTCACTAAATAGTTTGTGACATATTTATATATGATATTGTATCAATCTTTATATAAATTAAATTTATGATTATTATTTTTTCATTAATTAAAATAAATAAATAAGTCACAAAAAATTATATTAAAGATAAATATAATTAATTAAATTAATTATAATTATTTGTAAAAATTGAAAGAACATGAATGTATTAATAGTTTTTAATTGTTATAATTATCATCATCATTATTATAATCATTAAATAATTTTTTAAATTTATTAAAAAATTATTTATATTAAAAAAATAATATAAATTGAATTAAATTTTATTATAAAATTATAATAATAATTATAATAATGAGTCTAATTATTTCAATTGAAGGTAATATTGGTTCAGGAAAATCAACAATTTTAGAATATTTAAAAAAAAAAGGGAATAATGATATTGTATTTTTACAAGAACCTATTTCAGAATGGGATAAAATTAAGGATGATAATAATAACACAATCTTAACAAAATTTTATGAAAATCAAAAAAAATATAGTTTCGCATTTCAAATGATGGCATATATTAGCAGACTAGACATACTTAGAAAAACAATTAAAGAAAATCCAAATAAAATTATTATATCAGAAAGATCATTATTTACTGATAAATATGTGTTCGCAAAAATGCTTTTTGATTCAAATAATATGGAATCAGTTGAATATCAAATTTATAATAACTGGTTTAATTCATTAATAGATTTAGCACCCCTTCATAAAATGATTTATTTAAAAACTGACCCTAAAGTTAGTTTTGATAGAATAATAAAAAGAAGTAGAACTGGTGAAAATAATATACCATTTGAATATATTGAAAATTGTCATAAATATCACAATGACATGTATGAATTAATTAATGTTGAAAAAAAAACGATTGATTGTACAAATGACTTTACAAATGATAAATCATATTTTGATCAAATATCAAAACAAATTATTGATTTTTTATAATTATATTTATAATAAATTGTGAATAAAGTTTGTATCTTCATTAAATTTAATTTTTGATATTTTTTTTATATATTCTTCTTCATTTTCTAAATAATGAAGAATATTTTCTATCATTAATTCTATTGAATTTACAAATACCATACTTTCTTTATAATATTCAAAATTAGAAATATCATTTTGATTAGGATAAAAACTAATAACTAATTTATCACAACTTTGAACTTCGTTTATACGATAACATTCTAATAAAGCATCTTTGTAATAAGATATATTTAATACTATTTTACATTTTTTTATATATTCAAATAATTCTTCTCCAAATATATTATTTATTATTTTTATATGATACTTACAACCCAATTTCATTTGTATCATATTTAATATTTTTAATCTTGTATTATTCATAGTTCCATAAAATAATATATCATGTTCTTTTACTTTTTCATTGTTATAATTATCATTTATCAAATTATATTTTATACATGGTAATCTAAATAAAATCATTTTTTGTTGTATTAATTTATGAAATTTATTTATATTAACTTCACTATAATCCCAACATCTTTTACTAAATAATAATGATAATTCATATTTCTTATTTATCCAATTTGATATTTCTTTTTGCTCTAATTGATATATTATATAATTCTTTGGATATGTTTTTATTTTTTGTGAAAATAATATTATATTTAACGTTTCATCATTTAAATCCACATTTTCTTTTATATTTACTATATAATTTTCTTTTGTTAAGATATATTTTAAGACATTACTTAAATAATATCCATATTTACAAGTTATTATATTTATTTCCATTTTGATATATTATTATTATTATTAATATATTTTTTTACGAATTCTTACAATCTTCTTCTACCATTTCTTCTACTAATTTATCAAAATCATATTTAGGAACCCATTTTAAATTCTCTCTTGCTTTGGTTGAATCGCCTAATAATTCTTCTACTTCTGTTGGTCTAAAATATCTTTCACTAATTTTAACTAATGTTTTACCTGTATTTTCATCAATGCCTACTTCATTCACACCTTCACCTTCCCATTTAATTTTAAACCCTTTCAATCCAAATGCTTTTTCTATAAATTCACGAACACTATAAAATTTATTTGTTGATAATACATAATCATCTGCTTCTTCTTGTTGCAACATTAAATACATTCCATAAACATAATCTTTAGCATGTCCCCAATCTCTCTTTGCATCAATATTTCCTAATGTTACATATTCCTGTTCCCCTCTTAATATTTTTCCTAAAGAAATAGTTATTTTTCTTGTTACAAATGTTGGTCCTCTTCTAGGACTCTCATGGTTAAATAATATTCCTGAACATGCATACATGTTATATGCTTCTCTATAATTTTTTGTAATCCAGTGAGAATATAATTTTGCAACTCCATATGGTGATCTTGGATAAAATGGCGTTGTCTCTTTTTGAGGAACTTCTTGGACTTTACCAAACATCTCACTTGTAGATGCTTGATAAAATCTTGTTATTTTTTCTAATCCGCTACTTCTAATAGCATTTAATAAACGTAATGTACCAATTGAATCTATATCAGCAGTATATTCTGGAACTTCAAATGATACTTTAACATGACTCATAGCACCTAAATTATATACCTCTAATCTCGTAATTTCTGGATTATTATTTTTAATTTCATGGAATATTCCTAATAATCCTGAACTATCAGATAAGTCACCATATTTTAAAATTAAATTTTTATTATGAAATAAATAATCAATTCTATTTGTGTTTATAGAAGAAGAACGTCTAATTATTCCATAAACTATATATCCTTTGTCTAATAATAATTCTGTTAAATAGGAACCATCCTGTCCTGTTATTCCTGTTATTAATGCAATTTTCATTATATTAATAAAATATTTTATTTAATTAATTTAAATTAAATATTTTATAAAATATTTTATATAATATTTAATTTAAAACAAATTATTTATTTGTTTTTATAAGTTAATAAATGATAAATACGAATGATTTTGATTATAACTTTTATATACATATTTATAAAGATTTAAAAAAGAACGGTATTAATACTTTTGAAAAAGCATATAAACATTTAATTGATAGCGGGATTAATGAAAATAGATATTATACATTTGAAGATTCAAAAATTTTTTATGAAAATTCATGGCAGTTATATATTAATCATAATAGTGATTTAAAAAATATTAAAACTGAATTCGATGCGTATCAACATTATATGTTACATGGGAAAAAAGAAGATAGAAAATTATATGAATTAGAGATTAAAGATATAAATAATTTTAATTGGGATTTATTTGAAATAAAATTTTATACTAAAATAAATAATTTAAAATTAAAAAATGAAGATGATATTAAAAAACATTTTAAACAAAATGGCTACAAATTAAATTTATTACATGGTATTAAACATAGTGAAATATATTTTAAATATGATTGGGATAAATATATTAGTGATCATGATGATTTATTAGGATTTAATCGTAAAAATGCTTTTATTCATTATATTAATTTTGGACAAAAAGAAGAAAGAAAAATATTTGAGAAATATGATATTAATTTAAAACTTGTTAATTTTAATTGGAAGTTTTATTTACTCGCAAACAATGATTTAATTTCAAATAATATAACTGATAAAAAAACTGCTTTAAAACATTTTAAATCATGCGGGTATAAAGAGGATAGACCATATAGCCATTATCATTATTTATTATATATTAATCATGACTGGATAAAATATTCTGATATGTATAATCTTAATAAAAATGAATTAAATTCATTTAAATATTATTTAAGAAGTGGAATGAATAACCAACATAAAATTTATTTTTCTATTAATGAAGGTAACTTTTATAAACAATTTTTTATTGAGTTTAATAATTTAAAAGATTTAAAAACATTTGATGAATGTAAACTTTATTATTTAAAATTAAAAACTAAAATACCTTATTCATATGAACATTATTTAATTTATAAATTATTTAATTGGGTAAAGATATTTGACAATAATAAAAATTATTTTAATACTTGTGAAATTAATAATCATCAACAATTATTAATTGAATATGTAAATAATCATAATAAATTCAAAATTAAATTAATTTTAAATGAAAATGTAGATGATATTTATAAATTAGATAATATTGATACTATTTTTACGAATACATCATTGATAAAACAAATTATTCATAAAAATATAATTTATAATGATTCTTCCTTCTTATTAGATTTATATGATATTCAAAATAAGTTACAAACAATTTTATCCTTTTATTTTGAATTTCTTACAATACCTCCTGGGTTTGAATTTAATAAATTTGAATATAATAATGAAAATTTAAGATTTACTTTTATTGTTTCATCCTTCAATAATAAAGATAATATTTATAATAATTTATTGTCTATTATTTATCAGAATTATTCAAATTGGAAGATTTATTATACAAATGATTTTTCAAATGATAATACCCATGAATTGTTTCATCAAATTGTAGAAGAATATAATTTAAAAGATAAAATTCATTACGAATTTAATGAAGTAAATATGAAACAATCCTATTCTAAATATAATTCTTATAAAATTTTAAAAAATAATGATATTGTTTGTATTTTAGACGGTGATGATTGGTTAAGTACAAATGAAGCATTATCAATATTAGCCGATGAATATAATAATTCTAATAATTTAGTAATATATTCTGGATATCATGTTTATTATGATAATAAAATTGATAAAACAGTACATGGTACTGAATATCCTGATATAGTTAAAGAATCGTCTGGTTATAGAAAATATAAAAACTGGCTTTTTACACATTTAAAAACGGGATATGCTTGGTTATTTAAAAAAATACCAATAGATTATTTTAAAATGAATAATAAATGGTTAGATAGGTGTACAGATTTAGCCGAAATGTATTCTGTTTGTGAAATTGCAAATACAAATGTAAAACATTTAGATAAAATATTATATGTTTATAATAAAAAAAATTCAATAATATATGATAATTCTTATTATAATGATCACAATAGTGATATGAGAAAAAATACAGAAGAACATATTAAAAATTTAAAACCATTAAGTATTTATTTACCAAAAATATATGTTATTAATTTAGAAAATCGAGAAGATCTAAAACAACAAATGATTGAGAATTTTGCTAAATTTAATATTAAAGATTATGAATTTTTTAAAGCATTAAATGGTTATACAAATAAAAAAATAAAAAATAGATATGATGAATATAATTTAAAATATGATAATAATTTAATTCCACAAGTCACATTAACAGTTACTAAAAAACATATTAATTCTTTAGGGGCATTAGGAATTATTTATTCAACAATTGAATTATATAAAAATATAAATAAAAATAAGGATATTGACCATGTATTAATTCTTGAAGATGATGTTTATTTACATAAAGATTTTAATATTTTATATAATATAATAAATCGTGAAACAATTGGTAAAGATTTTATATATTTAGGTTTTAATTCTTTGTCAATTGAATTAAATAATATATTTAAAAATGAAAGTAATAAAAATTTAATAGAATTACAAAAAAATCATTATTATGAAGGCGGGATTTATGGTGCTTATTCATATATTTGTAGTAGAAAATATAGAGAACATGTTATATCACTTGGTGTAGATTTTTATATTAATAATAATATTAATTTGGATTCTGCGATTAATATATTTTTAGGAAATGATGAAGTTGAACATGTAAAAAATGATTTAACATTTTATATTTTTAATACTCATTTATTTATACCAGAAGTTAGAAAAAATGGAATAAATATTAGTCGAAGTGATAATTTTTATAAAGATAGATTTATTAATTTGGATAATTATTTAATTTAATTTATTTTTTATGTATAATTATGAATACAAATAAATTAGAAATTGAATTCGATATTAATTTTTACATAGCAATGAATAATGATGTTGCTATTAAATATAATTTTGATTATAATAAAATAAAGGAACATTTCTTCAAGATTGGATTTAATGAAAAAAGAATATTTAGCATTAATCATTCTAATTTATTTTATTATAATGATTGGAATAAATATATTAACAAGAATAAAGATATTTTATCTCAAAAAATTAATAATGAAATATTAGCTTTTAAACATTATTTAGAACATGGTATGAACGAAAAAAGAAAAATATACCCTAAAGAATATATTAAATATAATGTCGTTACAATACCAATGGAAAGTAACTACGAAATTATTGATTTAGATTTTTTTAAGAAAGTTAATAGTAAATATAGTCACTTAAACGATAATGAAATAGTTAAATATATATCTGATAATACACAAAATTATTTATTATATACATTAAATCATAAAAATTTATATGAAAATTATGATTGGAATAAATATTTAATTGATTATCCTGATTTAAAAATAAATAAAATTTTTAATAAATATGAAGCATTAAAACATTATTTATTATTTGGATGCAAAGAAGGAAGAATTGTAAAAGAAAAATTTATTAAAAATAATCCATCCAATAATTCAACTGATAATCCATCCAATAATTCAACTGATAATCCATCCAATAATTCAACTGATAATACAACCAATAATCCAATCAATAATCCAAACAATAATC